>Ga0256838_1000350_pt1 | contig 29534 bp, 33 predicted proteins | sample 4571419metaG_FD_185978 | JGI IMG/M metagenome (GOLD analysis project Ga0256838, IMG submission 185978) | Hydrothermal vent microbial communities from Guaymas Basin, Mexico - 4571-419 | ecosystem: Environmental > Aquatic > Marine > Hydrothermal vents | place: Mexico: Guaymas Basin | collected... | reverse complement strand
GACTGTGTGAAGTTTCTCGGCTTCGCGAGTTCGCGAGCCTCCTTCACCGCTTGCAACAGTGCTTCCCTATCCATACTTATCCTCCTTTCTTTTTTATATCATATCAAAAAGCATCCATATTATATGGTATCTGATATAAATATTTTACACTTAAATTGAAAAGAGTAAGTATCTTGTTTTGGGCAAAATTTTCAACACTTAATTGAAAATTTTTATATTGCTAAGATACCCAACACCCTATATAAAATTTTCGGTTATTAAATGAGAAGAGGTTAAAATTTGAAAACTTTATTTAATTTTATTTCTTTTCTTTTAATTCATCTAATAAAGTGTCACACATTTTAATAATATCTCTTAGACCTTCTTTTAAAACCTCTATTGGGTCTGTTCCTTCTTCGGTGATTATTGTTATTTTTGGGTTTGATATGTATCTCCCAGTTTCTGGGTGTAATAAAGGGTGGTCGATTGAATATGATGCCATTTTAACTCCTTCTTTTGTTAATAATATATCTTTCAATAAATTTGGAAGTGAGTGGTCTTCGTTAATTAGCTCAATCTCTACTAAATTATCCTTTTTCTCCAATATCTTTATCTCCATCTTCTCCCTCCAATAAAACTTTTTTAGCTAAGTTTATGTCTTTGTTTAATACAATTCTTCCTTCTTCCTCTCTAAAGAATCCTTTTTCTAAAGCTTCTTCAATAACATCATCAATTGGTTTTTTAGTTATGTATGAAACTAATACTACCAAATTTTTGACAGGTTTTGAACCAAGATTTGAGAACCTTAACTCTTGATACAATTCATTGAGGTCCTTTAAAATTTCATTAAATTTATTTATATCTACATCTGTCTTTATAGCATTCTCGTCTTCTAAGTATATAACCCTATACCCCAAAGTTTTTAGTGCATCCATTATTAAGTTTTTATTAACGGGATATTTTAACTCGGATAATGGATACTTATATAACCCCTCTTCATCTTTTTGATATTTTCTCTTGACTTTTTCCATAACTTCTCTAATTGTTCTATAATTTTCTTTTAAAGAGTCCTTATCATAACCAAATACATGAACTCTGACTCTATTTCCTTTTGATTCTATTGTGCAATCAATATCCATTTTTGATAACTTCTCACAAAGCTCTAAAAGCTCTTCATCACAACTAACCTTTGATGAGATAATTTTCTTCATAGTATCACCAGAATAACAAAATAGTAAAGTAAGTTTATAAATTATCCCTGCATATATAATAAAGTTTTGCATGAACAAAAATTGTTGTGGTGATACATAATGGATGAATTTGAGATGATAAAGAGAAACACAGTTGAGATCGTTAGCGAGGAAGAGTTGAAAGAGGTTTTAAAGAAAGATGAAAAATCTGCTTACATAGGTTTTGAGCCAAGTGGTAAAATACATTTGGGGCATTATCTCCAAATAAAAAAGATGATTGATTTGCAAAATGCTGGGTTTGATATAACTATATTATTGGCTGATTTACATGCCTATTTAAATCAAAAGGGAGAGTTAGATGAAATCAAAAAGATTGGTGAATACAACAAAAGAGTTTTTGAAGCGATGGGATTAAAGGCAAGATATGTTTATGGCAGTGAGTTCCAGCTTGATAAGGATTATACGTTAAACGTCTATAAATTAGCTTTAAAAACTACATTAAAGAGAGCAAGAAGGAGTATGGAGCTTATAGCAAGAGAGGATGAAAACCCAAAGGTTGCTGAGGTTCTATATCCAATTATGCAGGTTAATGATATTTATTACTTGGATGTTGATGTTGCTGTTGGAGGGATGGAGCAGAGAAAGATACACATGTTAGCAAGGGAGTTGTTACCAAAAAAAGTTGTTTGCATTCACAACCCTGTTTTAACTGGCTTGGATGGGCAGGGGAAGATGAGTTCTTCAAAAGGAAACTTTATAGCTGTTGATGACTCCCCAGAGGATATTAGAGTTAAGATAAAGAAAGCATACTGCCCTGCTGGAATTATTGAAGGAAATCCAATAATGGAGATAGCCAAATACTTCCTTGAATATCCTTTAACTATAAAAAGACCAGAAAAATTTGGTGGAGATTTAGTTGTTGATAGTTATGAAAAATTGGAAGAGTTATTTAAAAATAAAGAACTTCACCCAATGGATTTAAAAAATGCTGTTGCTGAGGAGCTTATAAAGATTTTAGAGCCAATTAGGAAAAGATTATAATTAGACAATTATTATATCATTTAATTTCCTCTTCTTCTCTTCCTTTTTGAGTTCTTCTAATGAAGCTGGTTTAGATTCAGCTATAATAATATTATCGTTTTTTCTATCATTGCTTTTTTTACTAATTTTATTAAAGTTAGAGCTTAAATTTTTATAATTTTGTTTTTTAACTTCTTTTTTATCTTTATTTTTATGATTTGGAAGAGTTTTATATCTAATTTTAACAACAATTTCTCCTTCTCCTTCATCCTTATCAAATGGCAAATTTATTTTAGCAGTATCGTTGGATAAAACTTCCAATGAGACATTTTTATCCCCTAAATAAATATCAACATAGGAAATCAAAACACCCTCTGGATTTTGAATTGATAAAGTTATTTTCTCCTCCATATCTATCTACCTAACTGCCTTTATTATAGTTATAGGATTCTTTGCTAAAAACATGTGCCCAGAAGGAATTTTTTTAGCATAAGAAATAAAAACATTAACTGCTTCAACATCATAGCCCTTATTTTCCAATTCGTTCATTATTTTAACGGCATTCTCTAAAACAATTGTGTTGGCAACAATATGATTTATGCCCTTTTTATCTAAAATTTCAATTATCTTTTCAATATTTTTTGTTCCTCCAATAAATGCCTTATTAAACTCTAATTCATCTAAAACATCCTCTGCCTTCCCTTTTATGACTTGACAGTTTTTAATATTGAATTTTGTCAAATTTTGTTTAGTTAGCTCAATGGCATCATCTAAATAGTCAATGGCATAAACAAACTTACATCTCTTAGCTATTTCAACAGTCATTCCTCCACTTCCACAACCAACATCAACAACAACATCATTCTTATCTAAATTCAATTTTCCAATGCTCACAGCCCTTATTTCCTCCTTAGTTATTGGAACTCCTTCTCTTCTTATAAAGTCCTCATCTGGAATCATAGATTCTCACCAAATCATAAATATCAAAATATAATATATTCTATGTTATAAAAATGCAATTTGAAATAAAAATAGGGGGAGGGGTATGAATTACTCAATAAGATTATTTAGAGTTATGGGAATTCCAATAGAGTTGCATATAACTTTTATTTTATTTTTAGCGGTTATAATTGGGCTGTCTATTATCAATAACAGTATATTTTGGGCAGTTCTCTTTATTTTATTATTTGTATCTGTTGTTTTACATGAGCTTGGGCATAGTTATGTTGCTAAGAAGTATGGAGTAAAGATAGAAAAAATTTTGCTATTGCCAATTGGTGGGGTTGCGATGATGGACAAAATTCCAAAAGAGGGGGAGTTAAAGATAGGCATAGCTGGGCCTTTAGTTAGTTTTATCATTGGAATAACTTTATTAGCTATATCTCAATTTTTTGATATAAATATAAATGGATATCCTTTGTTATACACTTTAAGCTTACTAAACTTAATGCTTGGGAGCTTTAACTTAATTCCTGCATTTCCTATGGATGGTGGAAGGATATTGAGAGCTATTTTATCAAAAAAGTATGGTTATTTGAAATCAACAAAGATAGCGGCAAATATTGGGAAGAGCTTAGCTTTAATCATGCTAATATTTGGTCTCTTATCAATGAATATTATATTAATTTTAGTTAGTTTGTTTGTCTATTTTGGGGCTGAACAAGAAAGTAAAATTATAGAGATTGAAACAATATTTAAGAATATTAAGGCAAAAGACATTATGACATTAAATCCTGTATGTGTTAGCCCAGATATGAGTGTTGAGGAGTTTTTGGATTTTATGCTTAAACATAAGTATTTCGGGTATCCAGTAGTTGAAAATGGAAAATTAATTGGATGTATTGGTATAAGCAATATACACAAAAAAGAAGGGACTGTTAGGGATTATATGGAAAAGCCAATTGTAGTTAGTGAAGATACTGATATAAAAGAGATTATAAGAAAAATGGCTAATACAGATAGAGTGTTTGTTGTAGAAGATGGAAAATTAAGGGGTATAATATCAAAAACAGACATATTAAGGGCAATGGGTATATTAGAATTAAAAGAAGAGTTAGAACATTAAAATTAAAATTTTATTCATTCTTTTGTGGTTGTTTCCATTCCATGTAACCACATTTTCCACATGAATATCTGTTTAAGTGCTCAGCCATAAATACCCCAGGTCCACATCTTGGGCAAGTCCTCTTCAATCTAACAACTTTATCTCCTTCAATTTTGTAGTATTTGTATTTTGCTGTTTTTTTACCTTTTGTCATTATTCTCCCTCCTCAACTGCTGTTTCTTCTTCTATTTTATTTTTTCTTAATATATGTTCTCTTTCAACTAATTTTAAAATCTCCTCATTATCATATAACTTAGCATAACCTCTTGCCCTCTGCATTCCTGCCTCTTCGACAATTTTCTCCAATATCAATAAATCTTTGTTTGCATTTAACATTGCCGCAAGCTTTAACTTAACATCTTTGAATGTTGGTGTTGGTCCATCATGTTCAACAATGAATCTATATTCTTTCCTCTTTAACAATGGATTATATCTTTCTGATAATATTTTTATTTCCATCATTTATATCCCCTCTTAAATTTTTTTAAATTGTTTTAATATTTTTTCAATTTCTTGTTTTAGTTTTTTATCTATTTTCAGTACAACGATTCCTTCATCCGGTTGCCCATATAAAACATAAGTTCCGATAGGAAAGTATTTGATAACAATTAAAGCTAACAAATCTTCTTCACCATCAACCAGTAGGGCGATGTCTTTATCATTTATTGTAGATAGATATTTAATACTTTCTATTGCTTCATCAGATATGCATCCAGGAGGATTTTTTACCTTAATAATTTTTTTAAATGTATGGTTTATTTTAACTGGAATGTTTCTTTTGGTCTTTAAGTCAAAAATGGAAAGTTTTGGAATTATGTTGTTTTCAATTACAGTTTTTGTTACAATGTCTCCAACAGTTACAATATCTCCATCTATATCTGGTAGTGTTTTATATACTTTTCCAAAGGGTCTTTTTAATTTTTCCCTCAACTCTTCTGGAAGCTTTAACATAATATTTCCTCTACTCCTTTACACTTAATGCATACTTCCCTTTAATATCAATCCCTGCCTTTTTAGCAATCTCCGATTTTTCTGGATTTAAAACTATTAAAAGTCCTATCCAATTTTCACTTGTTGGGGACTTACATATTGGACAAATTTCATCATTTGTTAGGTATTTACATTTTAAACATGCTCTCATAAGCTCACCTTATTCTTGGTTTTGTCTTTTAGCTTTTTCTTCTTCAATCCACTCCAATTTCCCCAAGTATGGCTGTCTCATGGTTAAGGCAATTTTACTGCCTCTCTTTCTCTCTGCCTTCAAACTAATGGCAACAATTCTCGCCCTAACATAATCTCCAATTTCCAAAACCTTTCCAGTTTCTTTTCCAATAATTGCCTCTCTCTTAGGGTCATAAGTTACATAATCATCCATAATCTGTGAAACGTGGATTAATCCATCCAAAGGACCCAACCTTACGAAACTTCCAAACTCAACAACATCAACAACCTCTCCCTCAATAAGTTCATACATCTCTGGAACATAAACGAGGGTCTCAAATACAACTGGATGGTAGGCAGAACCGTCTCCATGCACTACTTTACCTTCTCCAATGTCCTTTACATCTACAATGGATAAAACAAATCCAACATCTTTATCCAATCTTCCTTCATATTTTTCCATGAGAATTTTTTTCACTGTTTCTTTTAAATCCTTACCAAACTCTTCTGGTGGGACTCTAACAATGTCAGCAATCTCTAAAATTTTATACATAAGATATTCACCTCTCAGCTCAATTAAATTAATAAAAATAGAGAAATGGTCATCGTAATATTTAGTGAATTGTATAAAAACAATAAAAGTGCAATATTAGTTTTGCCATAAACCTATATTTATAATTAACCATGCAAAAATTGTTATGATTTATGAAACGAAAAGTATATATAGGAGAAAGTTCATTGTAGAGAGTGCTTACAAAACATGAATGAAAGAGGACCCGTAGCCTAGCCTGGATAGGGCACCGGCCTTCTAAGCCGGGGGTCGGGGGTTCAAATCCCCTCGGGTCCGCCAATTTTTCTATTTTTTTATTTCATTGCTCCGGTGGTGTAGTCCGGCCAATCATGCGGGCCTTTCGAGCCCGCGACCCGGGTTCAAATCCCGGCCGGAGCACTATTATCTTATAAAAGTTTATATTTATTAATTTGGATTAATTAATTATTTTGAGGGCATTATATAAAAACCCTTCAAGATGGAAGTAAATGAAATAAAAAATTTAAAATAAATAAAATAAACTAATAAACAAATATAAAATAAATAATAGGAACCACTATTAAAGTTGGAAAATAAGTTTTTACCAATTTGAGATTAGATTGGCTGATAGATAATGTTTATAACATTTGGTGGTTGTAATGGTTACTTTGGAAAAAATAGAATTAAAAAACTTTAAATCATTTAAAAAATTATCTTTGGAGATTCCAAAGGGATTTACAGCCATAGTTGGACCTAATGGTAGTGGAAAGTCCAACATAGTTGATGCTATTTTATTTGTGCTTGGAAAAACCTCTGCCAAAAAGCTGAGGGCAAATAGATTCAGCGGCTTAATAACATACCACAATGGAAAGAGGGCGGATTTTGCAGAGGTTTGTTTATACTTTACAAATGAAAATAATGCCTTCAATGTTAATGCTAATAAGGTAGGAATTTTAAGAAGGATAAAGAGTAGTGGGGAGACAGATTATTATTTAATTTGGAAAGAGAATGATAAAGAAAAGAGAAAAAAGATGGCTAAGCATGAAATTATTGATTTATTTAGAAGATTGGGACTTTTGGGAGATAATGTTATTTCACAAGGAGATTTATTGAAAATTATCAACATTTCACCAATTGAGAGAAGAAAGATTATCGATGAAATTAGCGGAATAGCTGAGTTTGATGAAAAAAAGAAGAAGGCAGAGGAGGAGTTAAAAAAAGCAAGAGAATTAATTGAGATGATTGATATAAGGATTAGTGAGGTTGAAAATAATTTAAAGAAGCTCAAAAAAGAGAAAGAAGATGCAGAAAAATATATTAAATTAAATGAGGAGTTAAAATCAGCAAAATATGCCTTAATATTAAAAAAAGTTAGCTACCTAAATGTTCTTTTGGAAAATCTCCAAAATGACATTAAAAACTTGGAAGAGCTTAAAGATGAATTTTTAAGCAAGGTTAAAGAGATTGATGCAGAGATTGAAAATTTAAAGCTTAGATTAAACAACATCATAAATGAACTCAATGAGAAAGGCAGTGAGGAAGTTTTAGAGCTTCATAAATCAATTAAAGAGCTTGAAGTAGAGATTGAGAACGATAAGAAGGTTTTAGATAACTCAGTAAATGAGTTAAAAAAGGTTGAGGATGAGATTAAGAATAAGAAGAAAGAAATTGAAGAAACTCAAAAGAAGATTATTGAGAATAGAGATAAAATTATTGAAAAGGAAAATAAAATTAAAGAAATTGAAGAAAAAATTAAGGATTTAAACTATGAGAAAGAGAGATTAAAAGAGACTATTGCTGAGAGTGAGAGTGTTATTAAAACTTTAAAAAAATCTGAGATGGAGATAGCCGATAAAATAGCTAAAAACCAGAACGAACTCTATAAGCTAAAAAAAGAATTAAATGATTTAGATAATTTAATAAATAGGAAAAATTTTGAGATTGAGAAAAATAACGAGATGATTAAAAAGTTAAAGGAAGAGCTTGAATCTGTTGAGGATGTTGATACCAAACCATTGTATTTAGAGCTTGAAAATTTAAAGGTTGAGATTGAATTTTCAAAGAGAAGGATTAAAGAGCTTGAAGAAAAAAAGAAAGAACTGCAAACAAAATTAGATGAATTACATGCTGAGTATGTTAAGGAGAATGCAAGAATTAAAGCTTTAAAGGAGATGGAAGAGTTATCTATGGATAGGGCTATTAGAGAAATATTAAATGCTAAATTACCGGGAGTTATCGATATCGTTGGTAATTTGGGAAAGACAAAAGTAGAGTATAAAACAGCCATAGAAGTAGCGGCTGGGAATAGATTAAACCACGTAGTTGTTAAGAGGATGGACGATGCCGTTAGAGCTATAAAATATTTAAAAGAGAGAAAGCTTGGAAGAGCCACATTTTTGCCATTGGATAGGATTGAGGGTAGAGAGGCGGATTATATTGATGAAGATGGAGTTATTGGTAGGGCTATTGATTTAGTGGAGTTTGATGAAAAATATAGGAAGGTCTTTGAGTATGTGTTTGGAAACACTATTGTTGTTGAAAATATTGATGTAGCTAAGGAGTTGGCTAAGAAATATAGAAAAGTAAGGTTTGTAACATTAGATGGGGATGTTATAGAGCCGAGTGGGGCAATGATTGGAGGGACTTTTAAAAGTAGGGCAAAGATAAAGGTTGATGTTGATTTAAGCAAGTTAAATAGGTTGGCTGATGAAATTATAACCATTGAGAATGAGTTGAGGAATATTAAGGAGGAGATTGAAAGATTAAGCAATATAATAAAGAGAAGTTCTGCCAAAAAAATGGAAATTGAAAATACCTTGAAGATAATTAAAAAGAATGAGATGAGGAAAAGAGAGATAGCTGAAAAGAACACCATAAAGATAAAGGAGTTAGAGCTAAAAAATAAGGAAATTTTGGAAGAATTGGAAGAGTTAAAACTTAAAAAAGAAGAAATTTTAGATAAAATTAATGAGATTGAGGATAAAATAAATGAGTTAATTAAAAGAAGGGAGAAGATACTTAATGAGTTGAAGGAGTATGAAAGTGATGAAAATTTAAAGAGGATGAATGAAATTGAGGATGAATTAAAGATTTTAGAGAAAGAGAAAGCCAAATTAAAAAATGAAATTGATAAAGGACTAACATTAGTTAAGGAGATATTGATTCCAAAGATTGAAGAACTGAATAAAAAGGTCTCTGAATTGGTAAATAAAAAAGCCATATTGGAGAAGAATATATCTTTTTATAAGGAAAATATTGAGAAAAACTTGAAGATATTGGAAGAAAAGAAGAAAAGATATGAAGAGTTAGCTAAAAACTTAAAAGAACTGACTAAAAAGAAAGAACAGCTTGAAAAAGAAATGGAAATCTTAGAAAGAGAGAGAAGAGAGATATTAAGAAAAATTAGAGATATTGAGAGCAAAATAAATGAACTCATGGTTGAAAAGGCAAAGTATGAGAGTAAGTTGGAGGAAGAAGAAAGAAAGCTTTATCTATGCGAAAAAGTTGATGTAAGTGAAGAATTGGAGAAAAAAGACATTGAGGAACTTGAAATATACATAGGAAAGCTTGAAAATGAAATAAAAAGCTTAGAGCCAGTTAATATGAGGGCTATTGAGGACTATAATTACGTAGCAGAGAGATACAAAGAACTGATAGAAAAAAGGAAAGAGTATGAGAGGGATGAAAAAAAATACCTTCAATTGATGGAAGAACTTGAGAATAAAAAGAAAGAGGTATTTATGGAGGTTTTTAACAAGGTAGCTAAGAACTTTGAAGAGGTTTATAAAGAGATTGGAGGTATTGGAAAGCTAAGCTTAGAGAATGAGAAAAATCCCTTTGAAGGAGGGATTTTGATAGATGCATCTCCAAGAGGCAAAAAGCTTTTAAGCTTAGATGCTATGAGTGGAGGAGAGAAATCTTTAACTGCTTTAGCATTTTTGTTTGCTATTCAGAGATTGAATCCTTCCCCATTCTATGTATTAGATGAGATTGATGCCGCATTAGATGTAAAAAACGTTTCTCTAATTGCAGATATAATTAAAAACGCCTCTAAAAACAGTCAATTTATAGTTATAAGCCATAGGGAGCAGATGGTTAGTAAGGCAGATGTTGTTTATGGTGTTTATATGGAAAACGGTTTAAGTAAGGTTATTGGTATTAGATTATAGGTTCTAAGAGGCATCACCGAGCAAAGCGAGGCAATACATGCATAGGAGCAAAGCTCCTATCAGATGAAATCCTACGGATTTCAGTACTTACCCTATGGACGATTACTATACCTCAGAGCAGGACTTCGCTACGTTCAGCCCCACTGTAATCTAAGAGGCATTTACTTCCGTTAGAAAGTAAATGCATCCATTTTGGTCAAGCTTTTACTAAAAGGTTGAGTGTAATGCATCCTTGGGTATCCCAATAGGGCGGAGCCCTATGGTTGTGAAAACGGTTTAAGTAAGGTTGTAGGGATTAGATTATGAGATTTAAGAGATGTTATTATTTTAATTTATTTTTGTGGGTGATTAAAATGGAGTTGAAAGAAGTTAAATATTTGGGGGGCATTGGGGCGATATTAAATTTAGTTTCTTATGCCGTTGGTGGAATTTTAGCTATTGTAGGATACATTTTAATATTGATAGCATTAAATAAGATTTCAAAGATTTTTAATGATGATGAGGTGTTTAAAAAATATTTATATGGGATTATTTTATGGATAGTGGCTGTGTTAATTGCAATTTTTGCAGTAGGGATTTCTTTTATATCTCTTTTATTTAGCTCATTAGATTATGGACTAATGGCAGTATCATCTTTTTTAATTGGCATTATGTTGTTTTATATCCTCTTAGTTATTGGTAGTTATTTTATAAAGAAAAGTTATGAAAAGGTTTCATATTACACTGATGTTGATTCATTTAGAATTTGTGGATTACTGTATTTTATTGGAACAATACTTTTAATAGTGATTGTTGGAGTTGTTGTAATAATCATTGCACAAGTTTTGGAAATTGTTGCATATTTCTCTTTACCTGATGATTTAAGAATTGAGAATTAAATAAAATTGGGGTAAGATGATAAGAGAAATTTTTAGCTCAATAATGGGAGAAGGGAAATATATTGGAAGAAGGTTTATATTTGTAAGATTTGCTGGATGTCCATTAAACTGTGTTTATTGCGATGAAGAAAGCAAAAGCTATTTAAATAGAGTGGAAAAAATCCCAGGTAGTGGAGAATTTGAAATCCTGCAAAAGATGGAGATTAAAGACATAGTAAGTGCCATAGACAAATTAAAGACACCAGATTTATTTGCAGTGTCTTTTACAGGAGGGGAGCCATTACTATATAGCAAACAAGTAAAAGAAATCTCTGAAATTTTAAAAGATAAGGGTTATAAAACTTTTTTAGAGAGTAATGGTATGTTTCCAGAGAGGGTTTTTTATTTTGATATTGCATCTATTGACATAAAACTAAGAGAACATTTTGAGTATATAAAAGATGAAGATTATAAAAAACTCTATAAAAATGAGCTTAAAACAATAAAAAAACTCTATAATCTAAATTCTGATGTGTATGCAAAGGTTGTTGTAATGGAAAATACAAATATAGATGAAGTAAGGGAGATAGCAAAGGATTTGAGTGACATAGGAGATATAACCCTCTGCATCCAACCAGTAACGCCTCGTGGAAATATAAAATCTCCTTCTCAAAGGAAATTATTTGAAATTATGGAGGCATGTGGTGAGTATTTAAAAGATAATGTTATGCTAACAATACAAATGCATAAGTATTTGGGAGTGTTATAAATATTAATAACTCATTAATTGAATGGGGGATATAATGAATAAGGAATTATTAAAAAAGGTTATAGAGCTAAAAAATCATGGGCTTACAATTGGAGAGATTGCTGAGGAATTAAATGTATCAATGGAAACAGCAAGATATTTGGCTTTAAATGCTGAAAAATTATTAAAAGAGGAAGAAAAAGCTATAAAGCTTGAAAATATTGATATATTTATTGATTGGAAAAATATAGGTAGTTCAGCTAATAGGTTGAGATGCATTAGCTCAATAATAGTTGATATTTTAAAAAGTAGGAATATAGAGTTTGATACTGTTGTAGGAATTTCAACAAGTGGTGTCCCCATAGCTACTTTGGTAGCTTCTGAGTTAGGAAAAGAGCTAACTGTTTATATTCCAAAGAAACATATATCCGAAGAAGGAAAAAAGATAACTGGCTCAATATCTCAAAACTTCTCAGCTGTAAATTACAAGAGGGCTGTAATTATAGATGATGTTGTGACGAGTGGAAGCACTTTGAAGGAGTGTATTAAGCAGTTGAAAGAAATTTGTAGCCCAAAGTTGGTAGTTGTGTTGATAGATAAGAGTGGATTGGACGAGATTGAAGGAGTCCCATTAATCCCATTAATTAGAGTTGGAGCTGTGAATGTAGAACACAAATAAATAAAAATAATAAGAAATAAATAACTTCTACCTCACTTTTCTCTTTACCCCTCATTTTTTTATTTTTATTTAAAAGATTTTGGAGGTATATTTATGTTACCAAAAGCTACAATAAAAAGGATAATGAAGCAACACACAAACTTTAACATCTCCGCTGAGGCAGTTGATGAACTCTGTAATATGCTTGAAGAAATTATAAAGATAACTACTGAGGTTGCTGAACAAAATGCAAGAAGAGAAGGAAGAAAGACAATTAAAGCGAGAGACATTAAGCAGTGTGATGATGAAAGGTTAAAGAGAAAAATTATGGAACTTAGCGAAAGAACTGAGAAGATGCCAATATTAATTAAAGAGATGTTAAATGTAATAACATCTGAATTGGATTAATAACATAGAATTAGTGACAAGGGGAGAGCATGAAAATAGCAGTAACGAAGTTTTTAGGGACAAATTGTGATTTAGATGTGTGTCATGCAGTTAAATTAGCTGGTGGTGAGCCAGAACTTGTTTTTTTCACTCAAAATAACTTAGATAATTATAAAGGAGCAGTAATTCCAGGAGGGTTCTCTTATGGAGATTATTTGAGAGCTGGAGCCATTAGTGCGAGAACTCCGATAATTAAAGCCCTAAGAAAGATGGTTGAAGAAGGAAAACCAGTTTTAGGAATATGTAATGGGGCTCAAATTGGTTTAGAGGCAGGATTTTCAAAAGGGACTTTAACAAACAACTTAAATGCAAAATTTATTTGTAAATGGGTTTATATTAGAGTTGAAAATGATAAAACACCATTTACACAGTATTATAAAAAAGGAGATGTCTTAAAAATACCTATTGCTCATGCTGAGGGAAGATTTTATGCAGATGATGAGACATTGGACTATATGTATAAAAATAACATGATTGTCTTTAAATATTGCGATGAAACTGGTGAGATAACAGAGGAAGCAAATCCAAATGGTTCCATAGATAATATAGCAGGAGTTTGCAACGAAAACCAAAACTGTGTTTTATTAATGCCACATCCAGAGAGGGCGAGTGAAAAGATACTTGGCTCAGATGATGGGTTGAAGATGTTTAAGGGAATGATAGATTATGCAAAAAAGATTTAACCCTTAACATAAAAGAAAATACATTTTAAATATTCAAGATTTTTATTTCCTATGGATATAGGGTGGTCAGGAGCTTGCCCTTTATAATCAATCATAATTAACTCTTTTTTAGCCCTAAATGCAGATGAAATAACTGTTTTTTTAAACATTTCCTTATCTACATGGTGAGAGCAGGAGCAAGTAACAAATATTCTTTTAGCTAATTTTATTCCCAAATAATTTAAAGAGGCATAAGCCCTTAAAGCATTTTTTATATCATCATCCGTCTGTGTAAAGGCGGGCGGGTCTAATATAACGACATCAAACTTCTCTCCATCCTCTATAAACTCTTTCATAACTTCAAACGCATTTCCTTCGATAAATTCATACTTATCTTTTGGGATGTTGTTTAACTCCATGTTTTCTTCAGCAGTTTCTAATGCTTTTTTTGATAAATCAACTCCTACAACCTCAGCCCCTCTTATCGCTGTATGGACTGAAAATCCTCCCGTGTAACAGCAAACATCTAAAACCCTATCATCCTCTTTTATAAACTTCTCCAACTCCAACCTGTTCTCTCTCTGGTCTAAGAAAAAGCCAGTTTTATGCCCTTTAACATTCACTTTAAATTTTGCTTCTCCCTCTTGAATAATTGTTTCAAATTTATTTTTATCTCCAAAAATTTTATCCCTAATTCTTTCTCCTTTCTTTCCTCTCTTTACATATATTGTTTCTAAGTCAGATAACTCAAATAAAATATCGACAATATCTTTTAAATACTCTTTTTCAATTAGCTTTGACATCAACTGCATAACTCCAAGCTCGTTGTATTTGTCAAATATTATTGCTGGCAGTTCATCCCCTTCTGCATAAATCCATCTGTATGTATTTTTATATTTCAAAATATCTTCTCTATAAATTTTAGCGTTTAATATTCTTTTGTAGAAAAAATTATAATCAATTTCCTCATCTTTTGTTGTTAAAATCTTCAATATTACTGATTTTGGATTATACAATGCCTTAGCAACAAATTTTCCGTTATAGGTTAGAGTGACAATTTCCTCTTTTTTTGGTAACTCCCCTCTATTTTTTATAGCTTTTGTATAGACCAACCTTGAAAAATTTTTTATTGAATTGTATGCCCTTTTATCTATCTCTAATTTAATCAACTACATCACCAAAGTCATTGTTTGTCATTTTCTTCTACTTTATTTACCAAATAAGAAACTCCTTCTTTTTTAAATATCTTGACTTTATCGCCTTCTTTAATCTCTACATCTCCAATATTATCGAACTCATAGACCTCATAACTTTTGTCATCCATAACCATAACGTTTGGTGTAGTTGCTATAACTGTTGCAGTATCTAACTCATCCTTCTTTTTTGCCATTTTTGTCTCTTTTTCAGCAATGTGCCAAGGTAATCCAATTTTTTCCCTTTTATAATCAATAGATTTCATATAAACCTTATTTTCGGTTATTGCAGAAACCACATAATGTTTATTTTTATACTCAACGACATCCCCAACTTTATACTCTGGAATTCTTACAGATACCGTTACCCTATAAAGCTCTTTTCCGCTATCTCTATCAACTCCAACTAATGTGGCTGTCTCAGTTATTTTTCCTCCATATCTCTCCTTAATCCTTTGGGCAATATTTCTCGCCGCTCCAACAGAACCAAGTTGATAATCTAAACCTTCCTTTTGTGGAATAAATTTTGATATAAATGCCATTCTATCCTTTTTTAATCTTTTAACCAACTCCTCTCTAACAAAGTTGTCCAACTCTTCCCTCTCTTCCTCAGTTAAATACCTATTCATAGCCCTAACTTGTAAGGTTGCTTCATAATAATTGGACATGAATCTTGAACATCTTGGACATTGAACCATTTTTAAATGCACTTCTATATCTTTCTCATAAACTCTGTCTTCTTTCTCTCCTGGCAACCTTCCCTTAGCTACAATATGAACTGGAATAATTAACTTGCTCCTCTTTCCTCCGGGTAGTTGGGTAATTTCAGGATAAATTTCAACATCAACTGTAACACTTTTCTTTTTAATGGCATCTTTTGTTGCATAATACGCAATTTCATTCAATATTTCAAATGCCTCCTCACTCTTTGGTGTTTGCCATATCTTTCTTTTGTAAGAACCACACAGATGGCAAACTTCTACCTCAACCCTATCTGGAACTTCAATTAACGGATGTTCTTGGGCATAGCAAATTGGACAGAGTCCATCTATAAGCTCATCCTCAGCTCCGCATCTATAACAAATTCCTCTAATCTTCATAATCTCACCAAACATAAACTATATAAATATTTAAAATCAAATAATAATTATTGTGAATATATATTGGGTGAAAATATGGATATATCAGAAGGGTTAAAATTTCCCATGAAAGATAAAGATTGGACTAAAAAAGTTATCATTGGGGGGATATTAAACATTGTCCCAATAGTAAATTTTATAAGCTATGGATATTCACTGGAAGTGATGAAATTGGTCATAAGTGGTAAAGAAACCCTCCCAGAGTGGGATAACTTTGGTTCTAAGTTTATAAGGGGCTTAGTGGGAATTATCATATCTGTGATATATTTGATAATTCCAATTATAGTTATGATGGTATTTATAAGTATGGGACATAGGGGTTTAAACATTGTTGGGATATTGGTTGGAGGAATATTGATGATAATATTTGGGTTTGCCATACCTATGGCTCTTGCAAATTATGTTGCTAAGGATAGTTTTGGGGCGGCATTTGAATTTAGTGAGATAATTAATAGAATAAAATCAGTGTTTGGTGAATACCTTGTTTGTTACATTGTTGTGATAGTTTTAAGCTTAATAGTGGGGGCTATTTCGGTTATTCCATTTATTGGATGGATAATTGGGGCAATATTGGAATTTTATGTGGCATTAGTTTATGCATACTACTTTGGAAATCTATATGCTAAAAGCAGTCCATAATTCTAAATTTTTATTCATTATTTATTTTTTGATTATTTCAATCTCATCCAAGTAATCAACATTTAACAACTTTGATGCATTGTCCATAAATTTAGATATCTCTAAGAATCCTTCACTATTTATTAGACATATAAATCCATCCTTCTCTTCAAAATATGACTTAACGAATTTGCATTTAATTATTTTATCTCCATTTTTTGTTTTTATTTTAATTAAAACTTCATCATACAATTTAAAATCAACTTCCTCCTCCCTAATGTTTGTTATTATATTTCCAAACCTATCTATATGAATAACTCTCTTCTTTTCATTATTTAATCTAACTATGCCCTCTAATTCCTCTCCATCATAGCCATTATTTATTAAAATCTCAGCTCCTACAACAGCATAAACATCCCTCCCATGAAATGTTGAAGATGGAATATATTTACTTTCATTAATTTTAACAATCCTCTTTATCCCCAATTTTTCAACCACATAAGTAAATAGCCCGTTATCAGGCCCAACCAAATAATGCCCATTCTTTGTTTCAATAACTATTGAATTCCTCTCACTTCCAACTGTTGGGTCTATAACTGCAACATGAACCGAAGGAGGGAAATATGGAACGGCTGTTAATAAAACATAAGCTCCATGATATATGTTAAATGGCTTTATCTCATGGGATATATCAACAATCTTTGCATCTTTATTATAATTTTTTAAAATATTTAAAATTCTGCCTTTCATTGCTCCAACATATCCTTCATTAGTCCCAAAGTCAGTTGTTAAAGTTATAATATCTAAAATACTGTCACTCATACAAATCCCCAAACTATTTATTTAACACACACTTAACATTAACTAACTCATATATAAGTTACAATCATTATATTTAGATACTGCGTGGCTGAAATTATGACTGCATTAATAATATGTGAAAAGCCGAGTGTTGCCAAAAAGATAGCAAACGCCTTAGGAAAAGCAAAGAAAAAGAGTATTGATGGAGTTCCATACTATGAGTTAGAGAGAGATGGGAAAAAAATTATTGTTGCAAGTGCTGTTGGGCATCTCTTCACTTTGGTTGAGAAGGAAAATAAAGAATTTGGCTCATATCCTGTTTTCGATATAAAGTGGGTGCCTGCAAGTGTTGAGAAGGGAAAAGAATATGTTGATAAATACATAAAGGCATTAAAAAAGTTATCAAAAGAGGCGGATGAGTTTTATATAGCAACTGATTGGGACATTGAAGGGGAGTTAATTGGTTATCATGCATTAAAATACTGTTGTGGTAGAGAGAAGGCAAAGAGGATGAGGTTTTCCTCATTAACAAAGAAAGAGATAGTTAAGGCATTTGAAAGTCCTGATGAAATTGATTACGGATTAGTTGATGCCGGAGAAAGTAGGCATATTGTAGATTGGTATTTTGGTATAAATTTATCGAGGGCTTTGATGAATGCTATAAGGGCAGTGAATAGATGGAAAACAATGAGTATTGGTAGAGTTCAAGGTCCTGCATTAGCTTTTTTGACTGAAAGAGAGTTGGAGATTAAAAAATTTATCCCAAAACCATATTGGATTATTGAGGCATTATTAAAAGATAATTTAAAAGCAATTCATGAGAAAGATAAATTTTGGGATGAAAAAGAGGCAAGAAGTGTTTATGAAAAGATAAAAGATGAAAAATTTGGTAAAGTTATTGAGATAAAGAAGACAAAAAGGAAGATAAAACCCCGCCCCCCATTTGACTTGGGAACATTACAAAGAGAAGCGTATAGGTATTTTAAAATATCTCCAAAGGAAACGCAGGAAATTGCTCAAAGCTTGTATGAAAGGGCGTTAATCAGCTATCCAAGGTCTTCAAGCCAGAAACTTCCAAAAGATAGGAAGTATTTGGAAGATATTTTAAAAATAATAAAAAATCATCAAACTTATGGAAAGTGGGCTGAGAGAATATTAGAGGAGAATTTAAAACCAGTTGAAGGTAAAAAGGAAGACCCAGCACATCCAGCCATACACATAGTAGACATCCCAAAAGAAGAACTTTCAGAAAAAGAGAGGAAGATTTACGATTTAATTGCAAGAAGAACCTTAGCCGCTTTTTGGGATAATGCAGAGCGAGAGTATTTAAATGTAAAAATTGACATTAAAGGGGAGATATTTAAGTTATCTGGTTCAAGAACAATAAAAGAAGGTTGGCATGAAATTTATTACTTCCCAAAATTTGATGAGGTTGAGTTACCTCAATTAAAGAAAAATGATACAATTAAAGTTGAAAAGATAACAATAACTAAAAAAGAGACGCAACCACCAAAAAGATACACTGTTGCAAGCATAATTAAAGAATTAGAGAAAAGAGGGCTTGGAACAAAAGCTACTAGGGCAGAGATTATAGACAAATTAATAAAAAGGGGCTATGTTGTTGATGATGGCTCTTTAAAAGTAACTGACTTGGGAATTTCAGTAATTGAAACACTAAAAAGATTCTGCCCAGAGATTATTGACGAAAAGATGACGAGGGACTTAGAGGAAAAGTTAGAGAAGATACAGTTTAGAAAAGTTAAAAAGGATGATGTTTTAGAAGAGGCAGAAAACAAATTGAGGAAAATATTGGATGAGTTTAAAAAGAAAGAGGAAGATGTTGGAATCTACCTAATTAAAAACTTAGATGCTACAAATAAAAAATCAAAAATCGTTGGGAAATGTCCTAAATGTGGAGGGGACTTAATTTTAATAAGATACAAAAAGAGCAGGTTTGTTGGTTGCTCTAACTATCCTGAATGTGATGTGAAATACTCTCTTCCAGATAAGGGAAGGATAAAAATTCCAAATAAAATTTGTGAGGCATGTAAATCCCCTATTTTAAAAATTGGAGATAGAGAAATCTGCATAAATCCCGACTGCCCTTTAAAGCAAGTAGAGGTTAAAGAAGAAGAAAGGAAATGTCCAAAGTGTGGAGCCAAGCTAATTTTAAAGAAAGGGATTTATGGAGCTTTTTATGGTTGTTCCAATTATCCAAAGTGCAAATACACTGAACCAATAAATAAAAAAGAGGTTGTAGGAAAATGTCCAAAATGTGGAGGGGACTTAGTTATTAGAGATGGAAAATTTGGAAAGTTTGTTGGTTGCTCTAACTATCCAAAATGTAAATATACTGAAAAACTAAAAGAAGATAAAAAAGAAGAAAAACAAAATAAATAATAAAATAAAAAATAAATGGTGAATTAATTATGACAATAAAGTTATATGTTGATTTTGGTGGATATTCAGCAATAGAGAAAGGAAATTTAATCATTCCAAGGGACAATATTTTAAATAAAAAGGACTTTGATAGTGTTGAGATTGGAGATGTTGTTGATGTCTATTCAAAGAGAGGGAAATTTTTAGGAAGGGGTTTTAAAAATCCAAGAGAAGTAAGGATAATGACTTTAAGAAAAGAAGAGTTAGATGAGAATTATATAAAAGAAAAGATAATTAAAGCAAACGAATACAGGTTAAAGTTGGGTTTTAAAGACACATATAGGATGGTTTATACTCAATCTGACTGGCTGAATGGTTTAGTTATCGATAAATACAACGACATAGCAACAGTCCAAATATTTAATTATGGAATTGAAAAAATGAAGGATGTTGTTGTTGAAACTCTCCAAAATTTAGGTATTGACAGCATATACGAAAAAAGCTCTGGGAGAAATAGGAAGAGGGCTGGATTGCCAGAAGTTGAGGGAATATTAGCAGGAGAAAAAACTGAAACAATTATCCAAGAAGGAAATGCAAAGTTTAAAGTTACATTTGATGGACAGAAAACTGGCTTTTTCTTAGACCAGAGGGAGAATAGGTTGGAGTTGGAGAGGTTTATAAAAGAGGGTGACAGGGTTTTAGATGTTTGCTGTTACACTGGTGGTTTTTCGGTTCATGCAGCGATAAGAGGGGCTGAGGTTGTAGGAGTTGATTTATCAAAAAAAGCCCTAAAATTAGCAGAGGAAAATATGGAGCTAAATAATATTCCAAAAGATAAGTATGAATTTATCGAAGGGAATGCATTTAAGGTTATGGAGGAGTTTATAGAGGATGGAAAGAATTTCGATGTAGTAATTTTAGACCCACCCGCCTTTGCTCAATCAAAAAAATCTCTAAAATCTGCTATGAGGGGCTATCATATGTTAAATAGATTGGGAGCTAAGTTGGCTGATAGATTGTTGGTTACATGCTCTTGCTCTCAGCCAGTTGAACCAGATGCATTTAAAGCTTTAGTTATAGATGCCTGTTTAAAGGCAAAAAAATGGGCTAAAATTATAAAGTATGGTTCTCAAAGTCCAGACCATCCAATAACATCCAAGGGGACTGAATACTTAAAATGCTTATTTTTAAGTGTTGAAGAGATTTAATTTTCAATAAGATTAGGATAGATGATTATGAAATCCCAAATTATTATTTATAGATTTTTCTAAACAGTTGAGGTGAAAACAATGAGATATGTTGCTTACCATGGGGGAAACCCCCTATTGGTATACCCCACATCCATTTAACCAATTATCAAAGATAAAGTTATTTATTAAGGAATATCTAGAAGCCCAAAGGGCTTCTATAACTGCCTTTTTAATTATAAAACACTTTGATAATTGATTATAAGTTGGGGCTTTCAGCCCCAATTAACGTCCAACTTATATATAAAATAGGTGAGAAAATGAGATATGTTGCTTATAAAATCTATCCAGAAGAGTTTTTAAATAATGAAGTTATTGACAATGCCTTAATTATTGAGGGAAGAAAAGTTAGGAGAGTTAGAATTTTAGGAAAAGTTGAAAATATAAACGTTGGAAACATCATATCCTTTTATGTAGATGGAGTTAATGTCAGATACTTTGAAGACAAGCCAGTGTATATTGAAGAGGGAGATATAGTTGATGTCATTGGAAGACCAAGAACTTATGATGGGGAGAAATATATTATGGCTGAAATTATTAGAAAGAGAGATGAAAGATGGATAAAACTTAGGGATTTAGAAATTAAAAAGACAAGGAAGTATTTATTAGAGAGGGCTGAACCTTATGAAGAGGACTTAGAAGAAGAGATATACGCTGAAATTCTAAATCCTGATATTATAAAAAATAAAATTTTAGTTCTCATTGAGAAAGTTGGTGAGATTACATTTGAAGAACTTGCTGGAATGGTCAATATCCCAGAAGAGGACTTGGAAAAATATTTATCTGAGTTAAAAGAATCAGGGGATATATTTGAACCAAGACCTGGTGTTTATAAGACATTGTAAATTTTAAGAGGTGGAAAATTGTTATTGGAAGAGACATTAAAGTCATGTCCAATTGTTAAAAGAGGAAAGTATCATTATTTTATTCATCCAATAAGTGATGGAGTTCCAATTGTAGAACCAAAATTGTTGAGAGAAGTGGCAATGAGAATAATAAAGATAGGGAATTTTGAGGATGTTGATAAGTTGGTTACTGCTGAGGCAATGGGTATTCCTTTGGTAACAACTCTCTCCTTATATACTGATATACCTTATGTGATTATGAGGAAGAGGGAATATAAATTGCCGGGGGAAATTCCTGTTTTCCAATCTACTGGATATAGTAAAGGACAACTTTATTTAAATGGAATAAAAAAAGGAGATAAGGTTGTTATCATAGATGATGTTATTTCCACAGGAGGAACGATGATTGCTATAATAAACGCTCTGAAAAGGGCAGGGGCTGAGATAAAGGATATCATCTGCGTAATTGAGAGAGGAGAGGGCAAGAAATTAGTTGAAGAAAAAACTGGCTATAAGATAAAGACCTTAGTTAAAATTGATGTTGTTGATGGTAAGGTTGTTATTTTATAACTTTTTTTGTGCTTTTTTAACCAAAATTTTCAATTAAACAATTAAGGTGATTAAATGGATATAAAAGAAGTCAAGCCAACTAAAATTATCTGTGTTGGTTTAAACTACATAGACCATGCAAAGGAGTTAAATATGGAAATCCCAGAGTATCCAATAATATTTTTAAAACCAACCTCTGCAATCATCTACAACGAAGATTATATAATAAGACCAAAAATCTCAAATAGAGTTGATTATGAGGTTGAATTAGCCATAGTTATTGGAAAGAAAGGAAAAAATATTAAAAAAGACGAAGCGGATGATTACATAATGGGATACACAATTTTAAACGATGTAACGGCGAGAGATTTACAGCAGAAAGATGGGCAATGGACAAGGGCTAAATCATTTGATACATTCTGCCCAATAGGGCCGAGAATAGTTAAAGACATAGACCCAATGAATTTAAATATTGAGTGTAGAGTTAATGGGGAGATAAAGCAAAAATCAAAGACAAAAAACATGATTTTTGACGTTTATGAGTTGGTTGAGTTTGTCTCTTCAATAATGACGCTCTATCCCGGAGATATTATCTCCACTGGCACTCCTCCGGGCGTTGGAGAGTTAAAGGCAGGGGATGTTGTGGAGTGTGAGATTGAGGGAATAGGAGTTTTAAGGAATTATGTTAAAGATGAAGAATAAACATAAGAGGCATTGCCGAGCGTAGCGAGGCAATGCATCCTTTGGGTATACCAATAGGGCGAAGCCCTATGGTGGGGGATTGAGGGAATAGGAGTTTTAAGGAATTATGTTAAAGATGAAGAGTAAACTAAAAGTTTTTATAATGTGTGTTTTAATAAGTTTTAATTACTAAAAATTGGAGTTGATTGCCATGGATTTTACTTGGAATGCATATACAGTTAGTGTGATGATTTTTGCCATAGTTATGTTTTTTGCATCCATAACTGTCTTTTATTGGATTAGAAAAATGGAGAAGATTGTTGAAGAAGGGCATTAATCATTTTCATCTTCATCTAATTGCTTATACAGCGAGTATAACTTTGCAAAACCTAAGAGAGCAACGATATAAAACAAAACTCCAAGAATCGAACATACCACTATTGCATTGTCAATATATTGTGGATTAAACGATGCATTAACTATTGATGTTATAATTCCCAAACCTATAAGTTGAAGAAAAAGCTTAACGATATCAAAAGTAGTATCATATAAAACTTTTTTCTTATTAGCCATTTTAGCACCATTTTTATTTTTATACAATTTAAGACCATATAGTGTTTTCAAACTTTAGAATAACTAAGCACTAAATAGTATAAATAGGTGGTTTAGTTGTTCTCTATTCCACATCCAGGAAATTTTGAATCATTAAAAATTATTGTAGATGAAATTAAAAAAGCTAAAAAAATAAATAAAAAGCTTAAAAAGGAGAGTTTTGAGGTATATGTTGGATTTCCAGAGTTTGTAGGAACTGGGAGAGCAACCCTATACAAACCAAATTTTGAAGATTTAGCTAAGCAAGTTAATTATGCCAAAAAACATAATATTAGATTTGAGGTTGTTATAAACGCCTCTTGCATTGGCGGAATGCACTTAACACCAAAAGGCATTAATTATATAAATTGGATTTTTAGCCAGTTAAAGAACATTGGTGTTGATAGCGTTGCCTTATCAGACCCTTATTTAGTAGATTTAGCTAAAAATAATGGATTAGAGGTTAATGTCTCATGCATTGCCTTAGTTGATAGCTTAGATAAAGCCATGTTTTGGGATGAGAAAGAGGTTTATGCAATAACCTTAGATAGCTCAATAAATAGGCATTTTGATGTAATACAGGAGATTAAAGAAAATGTAAGTTGCAAGTTAAAGATTTTGGTAAATGAAGCTTGCTTGTATAAATGTCCTATGAGAACTCAGCACTTTAATTTCTTTTCTCACGCTAATGCTCAAAACATTCCAGCTTTGGATGATTACTATTACAACAAATGTATAAATTTAAGAGTTAAGAAAAAAGAGCTAATAATAAAAAGTCCTTTTGTAAGACCGGAAGATTTAAAGCATTACAAAGGATTAGTGGATATATTTAAAATATCTGGAAGGAGCCATCCAATTGGCTGGATAAAAAGAGTTTTAAACGCCTATTTAAATGAAAAATGGGAGGGCAATTTAATGGAGCTATTAGATTGTCCAAGAGAATTGGAACATTTCTATTATTTGGACAATAAAGCTTTAAATGGAGCTATTGAGTATTGGACGTCATGCAATAAGTTATGTAGTAAATGTAATTTTTGCAGAGAATTGGCAGATAAAGCTTTAAAGGTGAAATATTGAAAGATAAGATTTTAAAAGATAGGGAAGAAATTGAGAGGTTTTTTATAAAGCTTTTAGGTAGGGAGATTTTTATATCAGAGATGGATATCTTTGCTTCAAGATGTGGTTGTGTTGGAATTATGATAGCTGTTAGAGGGCTTTTTGTTGATGATGTAGAGGTATTTAAAGAGAAGATTTTAAATAAGTTAGAGGAGTTGGCTAAAAGTTATGATATAAATGCTGATTGGATATTTGTTAGAGTTCTGCCGGGAAGTGATGATATCATCAATATTGGAGTTAGAGAACTCTGTAATATTTGTAGAGAGGAATATAAATTTAAGAAGCCAAGACCTGACTTGATTAGCTTAAAGTTTTAGTTGGTTGATAGTATGGAATTCTTTAATAGAGAGAAAGAAATCAATTATTTAGTTAAAGTTCTATCTTTTGAACCTAATTTGATTTATTTTATTTATGGACCTATAAACAGTGGTAAAACAACTCTAATAAAGCATGTCATAGAGAATGAGCTTGATAGGAATAAGTATATTGTTTTTTACATAAACCTTAGAGAGCATTTTGTTTCTAAGTATGAAGATTTTATTGAAATTTTATTCAACACATATGAGGAACCATTTATTGAAAAGCTTAAAAGATATTTTTTGAGTTTTATTAAGGATTTGCCCGATAATATTGACATTAAATCAACAATATTAACTGGAATCCCAGTCCCTAAAAATATATTAAACGAATTTTTATCAGCAAAAAATTCTGAAAATGTTTTTAAATACTTAATAAGGATTTTTGAAGATATTAAGAAAAAAGGCAAACAACCAATTTTAATAATCGATGAACTACAAAAGATAGGGGACTTAAAAATAAATGGCTTTTTAATATATGAGTTGTTTAACTTCTTTATAGATTTAACTAAAGAAAAACATCTATGCCATGTTCTCTGCCTAAGTTCAGATAGTTTATTTATCGAGAGAGTTTATAACGAAGGTATGTTAAAAGATAGGTGTAAATATTACTTAGTTGATGACTTTGACTATGAAACAACAAGGGCATTTTTAAAAAGATATGAGTTTAACGATGAAGAGATAGAGATTATTTGGCACTACTTTGGAGGCAAACCAATAAAGTTGGTTGAGGCAGTTCAAGAAAAACTATTAGGGGAAGATATTAAAGAATTCTGCAAAAAATCTCTTAGAGTTAGAAAGAGACAGTTGAAGGATTTGTTATATTCCTTAGAAGATGAGAACAAGGATTTATTTGAAAGGGTGATTAAGCTATTTGAAAACTTTAAAAATAAAGATGAGATATTTTATGAAAAGATAACTGATGAGATTGTATGGACTGTTAAGAAAAACATCTTATTTGTAAATATTGAGGAAGGCATCTTAAAACCTCAAAGTAGATTGGATTTATTGGCAATTAGAGAAATTTTAAATGAAATTAAAATATAAAAGGGATGATAAAATGGGATTTGATATAAAGAAGGTTTTAGATTTAGCGGAGAAAGATTTTGAGAAGGCATGGAGAGAGACAAAGACATTAATAAAAGATAAACACATCGACAATAAATATCCAAGATTAAAGCCAATATATGGAAAACCACATCCAGTTATGGAGACGATAGAGAGATTGAGGCAGGCATATCTAAGAATGGGATTTGAGGAGATGATTAACCCCGTTATCGTTGATGAAATGGAGATTTATAAACAATTTGGACCAGAGGCAATGGCTGTTTTAGATAGATGTTTTTACTTAGCTGGATTGCCAAGGCCAGATGTTGGTTTAGGGAATGAGAAGGTTGAGATTATAAAAAATTTGGGTATAGATGTAAATGGGGAGAAGAAGGAAAGATTGAGAGAAGTTCTCCATTCATATAAAAAGGGAGTTATAGATGGAGATGATTTGGTCTTTGAAATAGCCAAGGCATTAAATGTAAGTAATGAGATTGGATTAAAGGTTTTAGAAACTGCATTTCCAGAGTTTAAAGATTTGAAGCCAGAAGCAACAACTTTAACATTAAGAAGTCATATGACATCTGGGTGGTTTATAACTCTAAGCAGTTTAATAAAAAAGAGAAAACTGCCTTTAAAGTTATTCTCCATAGATAGATGTTTTAGGAGGGAGCAGAGAGAGGATAGAAGTCATTTAATGACTTATCACTCTGCATCTTGTGTTGTTGTTGGTGAAGATGTTAGTGTAGATGATGGAAAGGTGGTTGCTGAGGGTTTATTAGAGCAATTTGGATTTACAAAATTTAAGTTTAAGCCAGATGAGAAGAAGAGCAAATACTATACTCCAGAAACTCAGACAGAGGTCTATGCATATCATCCAAAGTTGGGAGAGTGGATTGAAGTAGCAACCTTTGGAGTTTATTCACCAATTGCTTTAGCTAAATATGGGATTGATGTGCCAGTTATGAATCTCGGTTTAGGAGTTGAGAGATTGGCAATGATTATCTACGGCTATGAGGATGTTAGGGCAATGGTTTATCCTCAATTTTATGAATATAAATTGAGTGATAGGGATATAGCTGGGATGATTAAGATTGATAAAGTTCCTGTATTGGATGAGTTTTATAACTTTGCAAATGAGCTTATTGATGTTTGCATAGCAAATAAAGATAAGGAAAGTCCATGCTCTGTTGAAGTTAAAAAAGAGTTTAATTTCAATGGGGAGAAGAGAGCTATTAAGGTAGAGATATTTGAAAATGAGCCAAATAAAAAGCTTTTAGGACCTTCAATATTAAATGAGGTCTATGTTTATGATGGAAATATATATGGTATTCCACCAACATTTGAAGGAATTAAAGAAGAATACATCCCAATCTTAAAGAAAGCTAAGGAGGAAGGAGTTCCTATAAACATTAGATACATAGATGGAATTATCTATAAATTAGTAGCTAAGATTGAAGAGAGCTTACTATCGAATGTAGATGAATTTAAGTTCAGAGTCCCAATAGTTAGGAGTTTGAGCGATATAAATCTAAAAGTTGATGAATTGGCTTTAAAACAGATAATGGGGGAGAATAAGGTTATAGATGTTAGGGGACCTGTTTTCTTAAATGCAAAAGTTGAGATAAAATAGGATAATCTTTTAACCTTGTTTATTTTTTAACGCAGTTTTCAACAAAATACTTATAAACCTTATATCCATCTTCAGAAAGTTCTGGATGGAATGATAAAGCCATATATTTCCCCTGCTTAACTCCAACAATTTTATCTCCATCTTTTGCTATAACCTCAACATCATCACTTAAAATCTTATCAACCACTGGGGCTCTTATAAACACACCATAAACCTTTCCTAAATCTTTAAATTCAATTTCTTTTTCAAAGCTATCTACCTGCCTTCCATAGGCATTTCTTTTAACAGTGATGTCCATCAATTCCAATAAAATTTGATTAAGTCCAGTTCCTTTTGATAACAAAACCATTCCAGCACAAGTTCCCAATATTGGTAAATCAGAATTTTTTATTTTTTCTAATAACCCATACTTTTTCATTAATTTACCTATGGCTGTGCTTTCTCCTCCTGGGATTATTAAGGCATCAATCCCCTCTAAATCCTCAACTCTTTTAACTTTCTTTGCAGTGTAACCAGCTTTTTTAATTGCCTCTTCATGCTCTTCAACATCTCCCTGAATTGCTAAGATGCCGATAATCATACTTACCCTCATTTTAATTTTTGATGTTTTTGTAATTTATTTCAATATTCATAATATAATCTAATTCTTATTCTTTGTTTTTTGTTGTATTTAAATATTTAAGTTATGTTTATCTCGTGGAGAGTTTTTTATTTTCAATTTAGAGGTTTTTAATTTATTATTTTTTAGTTTTATGGATTTTTATCAAATTTCTAAGGGTAGTTTATTTTAATGATTTTATTTATTTGGATTAATTAAATTATTGAGATTTTTAGAAGAGTTTGGTTAATTATTTTTAGTTTGTTATTTCCACAACAATTAATTTCTATTTTGAAAATTAGAAATTTTAAAGTTCTTTTTATAATTGTAGAGAAAAGTTTAAATATTAGTAAAGATATATAAATAAGAGTAGTTATATACCCTTCGGCAAATGTGGTGTAGAAAAGCTTAAATATTAGAAATGATAAGGTATATTATGTTGTCGATGATTGCCCTGTTAAAATCAGACCTCTCGGAGGATGGAAATTTTGTATAGGGAGTATCAAACAAGTTTTGGTTTTATTGATGTTTTGTTAAAATCAGACCTCTCGGAGGATGGAAATTATGGCATTAGGCATTAGGCATTAGAAAAATAGAAGGTTAAAATCAGACCTCTCGGAGGATGGAAATTATATAAGTAGTTTTATAATTTTTAAACAAAACTATTTAAATTTTTGGTTAAAATCAGACCTCTCGGAGGATGGAAATCGCATATTTTAAAATAAACGAAGGTCGAGCATCCTCGAGTTAAAATCAGACCTCTCGGAGGATGGAAATGACGCCAAGCTCATATTCTCAGCCAACCAGTTGCGTTAAAATCAGACCTCTCGGAGGATGGAAATTTTCACTTGGTTGATGATATCAGTATCCCATTCATATTGTTAAAATCAGACCTCTCGGAGGATGGAAATTTGGAATTCAAAGTGGATATGTAAGTATAGAACCAACTGACGGTTAAAATCAGACCTCTCGGAGGATGGAAATTGGGAGAGTTAGAAAATACTTAAAAAGGATGTATGGAGGTTAAAATCAGACCTCTCGGAGGATGGAAATCCAGTTATTCTTTAAAAATAAAAAAATGAGGTGGTTGGGTTAAAATCAGACCTCTCGGAGGATGGAAATTGGGAGAGTTAGAAAATACTTAAAAAGGATGTATGGAGGTTAAAATCAGACCTCTCGGAGGATGGAAATTGGGAGAGTTAGAAAATACTTAAAAA
>Ga0256838_1000349_pt1 | contig 29553 bp, 24 predicted proteins | sample 4571419metaG_FD_185978 | JGI IMG/M metagenome (GOLD analysis project Ga0256838, IMG submission 185978) | Hydrothermal vent microbial communities from Guaymas Basin, Mexico - 4571-419 | ecosystem: Environmental > Aquatic > Marine > Hydrothermal vents | place: Mexico: Guaymas Basin | collected... | reverse complement strand
TTCTAAAAGGTACGTCAGGATATTTATGAAAATCTGTAGTAAATCTAAACTGATACCAACTGCTCTGAACAAACGTATCCATAGTATCCGTTTCACGCTCAGCGTCTCCGCCGCATTTCGGACACTTTGTATATTTCCAGGTTGGATGGGATTCTAAAGGATTTCCGCTTCCTGTAATTTCAACGTCTTCTGGCAGTGTTACAGGAAGATTTTCTATTTTTTCCGGAACTATTCCACATTTTAGACATTTGATAAATGGAAGCGGAGCACCCCAGTATCTCTGACGAGATATTCCCCAATCTCTTAATCTGTAATTTATTTCTTCTTTTCCTATACCTTGTTCTTCAAATTTTTTAATAATCGCCTTTTTAGCTTCAGTGTTTTTCATTCCGGTAAATTCACCGCTATTTATTAAAATTCCTTCACCGGTATAAGCTTTTGTTTCATCTATTTCACCGTTTTCCGGTTTAATTACCCACTTGATAGGAAGATGATATTTTTTAGCGAATTCAAAATCCCTTTCATCATGAGCCGGTACTGCCATAACAGCACCGGTTCCGTAATCCATAAGCACGAAATTGGCAAGCCATACAGGGATTTTTTCTCCCGTCAAAGGATGAATAACATCTATTCCCAGATATACACCCTCTTTTTCCATAGCTTGACGTTCTTTTGGTAAGATAGAGCGTATTTTTCTTACCTTTTCTTCCGTTTCTTTATCAAAAAGTTTATTTTCAAGCATAAAATCCACTATCGGATGTTCAGGAGCAAGAGCCGAATAAGTAACCCCGTAAATCGTATCCGGACGGGTGGTAAACACTTCATATCCATCGAATTTTTCTTTTAATTTTTTACGGCTTTCATCTGAAAGATTAAATTTGAATTTAAGCCCGCTGGATTTTCCTATCCAGTTTTTTTGCATCGTAAGAACTTTATCAGGCCAGTTGCCTTTAAGTTTTTCATCAATATCTCTTAAAAGCTCTTCTGCGTATTTGGTAATTTTTATATACCATCCCGGTAATTCTTTAATTTCAATAGGATTGTCGCATCTCCAGCAACATCCGTCAATTACCTGCTCGTTCGCAAGTACCGTATGACATGTCTCACACCAATTCACTTTTTGAGTGCGTCTCTCAAGAAGCCCGTTTTCATACATTTTAATAATAAATTCCTGCTCCCATCTGGTATATTCGGGATCACTTGTAGCAAACTCACGGGTTTTACTGAAACTAAGTCCAAGTCTTTTCAGTTCTTTTCTCATATAATCTATATTCTCATAAGTCCACTTTTTAGGATGAACTCCGTGTTTAATAGCGGCATTTTCAGCAGGCATTCCAAAACTGTCCCATCCTATCGGATGAAGAACATTAAAACCTTTTTGTCTGTAATATCTTGCAATAGCATCTCCGATTGAATAGTTTCTTACATGTCCCATATGAATTCTGCCGCTCGGATATGGGAACATACTTAAAATATATTTTTTAGGAAGTTTATAATCTTCTTTCGGTTCAAAAGCATTTTCTTCATCCCATTTTTTTTGCCACTTAATTTCAATCTCTTGCGGTTTATATTCTCTCATTCTTCTACTCCCATGTGTCTTTTGTTTTTGCTATTTCAATAAAGCTTAGAATAATTGTAACTATATTCGCTATAAGCGCCCCTATAGCCATCGCATAGGCTGCGTGTAAGTCATTTTTAATTTCAAGATAAAAAAACGCCGGAATAAGATGTAAATCGGCTACAAGACTTGCCGCAAAAAGTTCCGCAGCCACAATATTCCTTACTCCGATTTTTAAAATTGTAGAAATAAGGTTAAGACTCAAAGCTATAAAAAGAGCAACTTTGTTGTAATCATATAAAAATCCCGCTACACTCGTTAAACTCATCAGTTGAAAAAAGACGTAAATAACCTTTCCCCAATCCATAATTCCTCCTTAGACTACTCCGCCTTGATAAATTTGGCGCATTTTTTCTTTTTCTTTTTTTCTTTTTTCTTTTTCGGCCAGTTTTTTTCTGTATTCGTCTATATTAAATCCTAACCAGATTAAAAGAGGTGATGCGATAAAAATTGATGAATAAGTACCTACAATTATTCCCACAAGAAGCGTAAAACTGAACGGCTTTATAATTTCTCCACCGAATAAAAACAGTGTAAGAACCACAAAAAACGTAGTAAGAGAAGTTAAAACCGTTCTGCTTAAAGTTTTAGAAATAGCTATATTGATTAAAGTAGCCAAATCTTTAATTTTCGTTTCTCTAACTTCTTCTCTTATTCTGTCAAAAACAACTATGGTATCATTTAATGAATATCCCATAAGAGTTAATATTGCCGCTAAAACATCAAGATTGACTTCAATATTAAAAGCACTTACGGCTCCAAGTGAAATAATAGTGTCATGCACCAAAGCAAGTACCGAAGCTAAAGCAAATTTCCATTCAAATCTAAAAGATACGTATATCAAAATGCCGATTACTGCAAATATAAGCGCTTTTAGACCTTTTTCTTTTAATTCGTTTCCTACTTTCGCACCTACGATATCAACTCTTCTTATTTCAACCTCTCCAAGAGGAGAAAGAAGCTTTCTTATCTCTTCTCCGAGAGATTTTTGAACATCTCCGCTAACCTGCTCGACATTCAGACGAATAAGTATTTCATTCGGTTCTCCGAATGTAGTAATATTGGCGCCTTTAAATTTTTTACCGATGTATTTTCTAACTTCAGCAATATCAACAGGTTTTTCAAATCTCACTTGAATTTCTATTCCGCCTTTAAAGTCAATTCCCCAGTTAAAACCTTTTGTAAGGATGGTAAAAAGACTTAAAATTATCAAAAAAGAAGAAATAGCGGCGAAAATTTTGCTTTTCCCCATAAAATCATATACTTTATTCCCGCTAAAAAATTCCATATTATTCCTTCATCCCAAAATCTTTTGGCGTAATTTTTTTACCGCTTGCCAATAAAAACTCCCAAATTCCATGAGTTCCGAGAATTGCTGTAAGCATACTTGCCATAATACCTATTGCCATAGTAATAGCAAAACCTTTTATCGTTCCAGTTCCGTACGCAAAAAGAGCTATAGCGGCAATTAAAGTGGTAATATTAGCATCTAAAATAGCACTCATAGCATTTTTATATCCGCCTTCTATTGCCTGTCGTATAGGCTTTCCTTCTTTAATCAGCTCTTTTATTCTTTCGTTAATAATAACATTCGCATCTACCGCCATACCGACTGTCAATACGATACCTGCCATACCAGGAAGCGTAAGAGTTGCTCCAAAAAGCGCCATTACCGCAATAATTAAAAACAAGTTCGTAATAAGTGCTATATCGGCAATAATACCTGCCAATCTGTAATACCATGCCATAAATAAAACAACGATTACAAAACCGCTGATTAAAGCTATCATAGATTGTCTTATACTATCTGCCCCTAGACTCGCTCCGACGCTTCTTTGCTCAAGCAACACTACAGGTGCCGGAAGTGAGCCGCTTCTTAGAGCAATTGCCAAAATATGAGCTTCATCAGGAGTTCCTACAGTAATTTGCCCGCTTCCACCGCCAATTCTTTCTTGAATGGTTGGAGCGGAATAAACTCTGTTATCAACAACTATCGCTAATTTTTTACCTACGTTTTTACCTGTAACATCACCGAAAATTTTAGCCCCTTCGCTATTTAACGTAAAGAAAATTGCCGGCTGATTTGTTTTTTGAGTAAATCCTACCGTAGCGTTTGTAATCATACTACCATCAATTACCGGAGGAGTTTTTAAAAGCCATTTTCTATTGGGATTATCTTTATCAGGCAACAATATATCTCCATACTTTTTAGCTTCTTCAGGAGTTGTTACTCGGTGTTCCTCATCAACAAGATAGAGTTCCAAATGCGCGGCACTGGAAATAAGTTTTTTTATGTTTTGTTTTTCTTTTTCAGTCTTAATTCCCGGAAGTTCAACAACAATTTTATCTTTTCCCTGTCTAGTAACGCTAGGTTCTGCTAAACCAAACGCATCAAGTCTGCTTCTTATTGTCTGAACAGCAAGTTTTATAGCATCTTCTTTTGTTTTTTGAATTTCCTGAGGAGTGAGAGTAACGATATATTCAACACTTCCGTTTTTATACTTTTTCTTAATTTCAATTCCCGGAATCGCTTTTAGTTCTTCATCCATCTTTTTTTCATCATCTTTATCAATCAGTTCGAATTTTACACTGTTTTTATCTATTGTAAGATTATCAATAAAAAGCTCTTTTTTTTCACTAATGTATTTAATTGTAGATGCTATGGTTTTTATTTTGTTTTTAATAGCTTCATCCTGCTTCACACCTAAAACTAAATACATTCCGCCTTGTAAATCAAGTCCTAAATTAACACGTGGGCTTTTACCTATAAACGAAGGTATGGTAAATGCTATACCAAAAACGGTAGCAAGGAGAAAAATTACTAACCTGTAATTAAGCTTTTTCATCATTTAGCTTTCTTGCTACCGCCGCTTTGTCAATTTTCACTTCAACGTTGTCTGCTATTTTAGCTTTTATAAAATCAGGCTCGTTTTTAACCACTTCGGCAATAATTCCGCCTGTCGTTACGATTTTATCACCTTTTTTAAGACTTTCGACCATCTCTTTGTGTTTCTTTGCCTGTCTTTGTTGTGGTAAAATTACAAGAAAATAAAATACCGCAAATAAAATAATAAGAGGTAATAATGAAGCAATTAAACTTGGTTGTTGAGCCGCAGCCTGTCCTTCAGCGTATAAGAAATTCATGTCAATCCTTTTTTAAGCGATATTTTAACACAAATTCTTTAATTGCTGCAATTCTTTTTTCACTGCCTATTTATTTGTCATTTTTCGGAAGCGGTTTTTTAATAAAAACATTAAATACATTTATAAGTATTGCGGCATTTTATTATTTTTTAAACACAAAACATTCATATTTTCTCACCGGATTTTTTATAGGAGTATTTTGGTTTTGGTGGATAGGACTTAGCTTTAGATATTACAATTTAACTTATTTTATCCCGGTTGTAATTTTATTTATAGGTACGGGATACGGTATAATTTTCTGGATAATTGAAAAAATATTTTCTAAATTTAATTTTTTATTTATTAACACTAAAATACTTTGGGCTCTGTTTTTAATTTTTGGATTTGATTTCGTAAGTCCATTTACTTTCGACTGGTTAAAACCGGAAGTTTTAATATCCAATTCTTTTTTTACTCCATACAAAACAACCCTTTTTTTAATCCTGATTGCCGTTATTTTAAAAAATTACATTTCAATAATTTTAATCATTTCGGCTTTACTTATTCCAATGCCGAAGATTCCAAAAACGCCTCTAAAAATAAATCTCATCACAACTTATATTCCTCAGGACAAAAAATGGGATCCTAAATTTATTCCGATAGAAATTAAAAACAATTTCAGATATATCAAAAACTCAATCGGAAAATATGACGCAGTGGTACTGCCAGAGAGCGCATTCCCTGTATTTTTAAACAGACACGCCGATATCATGAAAAAGCTAAAACACCTCTCCTCTAAGATCACAATTGTAACCGGCGCTCTTCATGAAAAAAACGGAAATTTTTACAATTCGACGTACGTTTTCGAAAACGGAAAAGTCACTATTGTAGATAAGCACATTTTAGTACCTTTTGGAGAGTATATTCCATTGCCTTTTTTTCAAAAAGAGATAAATAAGATATTCTTCTCAGATGCGAGTGATTATAAAACAAGCCCTCACTTTTCGACTTTTAAAATAAAAAACACGGAATTTATAAACGCAATATGCTATGAAGCCACGGTTAAAGAAGTTTATAAATTAAAACCTAATTTCATCATCGCCCTTAGCAATATGGCATGGTTTATGCCTTCAACCGCACCGGTTTTACAAAAACTTCTTATAAATGTTTATGTCGTACAGTATAAAAAAAGAGTATATCATTCATTAAATTATTTCCCTAGTTATATCTTGCCAAAGGAGTAAAAATGAATATATTTATATCTGCCAATAACACCGATTGCGGGAAAACATACACAACTTTAAAACTTATTGAAACAATAAGCAAAAAAGGTTATAAAGTGGGAGTTATGAAACCCATTGAAACTGGGGTTAAGGATATACCGATTGACGGTAAAAAACTTTTCGAGGAAGCGGTAAAGTTTAATCCCGATTTAAAAAAACTTTCATTAGAAGATATTATTCCCGTACAACTTCCATTACCCGCTTCCCCTATAGTTGCCGGAAAAATAGATTTTGAAAAAATAAAAAAGGCTTATTTTAAAATAAAAAATTTATGTGATATACTTTTAATTGAAGGTGCCGGTGGAATTTTAGTTCCTGTAAGCGACAATTTTTATATGATTGATTTTTTAAAATTTTTCGATGCTAAACTGTTTATGGTTTTTAGCTCAAAACTAGGAATGATTAACGATTTTTTATTAAATAAAAGTTTTTTAGAAAATAAAAATATAAATTACATGTGGGTAATAAACGTTTTTGATGATAGTTACTATACTATCTCGCATCCTTTTATGAAAAGATTTAATCCTTTAATAATTCAAAAGGATTTGGAAATAATTACAGATAAACTTTTGAAGGAGTATCATGGAAGAAAACAAAATCGAACTTAAAACACATCTAAAATTTAATCCGAAATTCGGAAGACTCGTAGAATTAACCGAAAATAAAGCAAAAGTAATTCTCGAAACTACAGAAGATATGGCGGTAGATGAAGAAGGGCTTGTTCATGGAGGTTTTACGTTCGGAGCTGCCGATTTTTGTGCAATGGCCGCGGTAAACGAACCTTATGTAGTACTCGTTAGAGCCAGTAACTGCGAATTTATGGCTCCTGTCAAAGTAGGAGACGTAGTCGAATTCGAAGGGGAAATAATTTTAAAAGACAAAAGAAAAGTAGATGTTAAGGTAATAGGTACATTAAATGAAATAAAAGTATTCGAAGGAATTTTCGGTTGTGTTATACTTGATAATCATGTATTAAAAAGAAAATAAAGATGAAAAAGGGGGTCATTTTTTTTCTTGTTTTTCTTTTATACGCACAAAACAATTTTTATTCTTATGTAGTATATAAAACAAAATTTGTAGAACTTAGAAAATTACTCGGCGCATTTATAAACAATAACGAGCTAAAATATAAATATTTTAAACCTCTCATTACACAAACCCTCAAATCACCCGTTAAATTTCTCGGGAATTTAGAAGGATACAGTGATAAAATCATCGCAGACCATTCATATAAATATGACGCAAGCATCGATTTAGGGATCGAAGTGGATATTAACGAACTTTTAAAATCAACAAACCATAAAAATTTATATCATAACTATAAAAACGATTATTATATTTCTGAAAAATTATCTCAAATCTACGAAAACAATACAAAAGCCGTCAATTATAAAAAAAACAGATTTATAAAAAGCATATCCGATATGTTTGAATTTTATATACAATATAATCCCAAATATAAATTTTTATTTGAAAAATATTCAAAATTACACTTTTCACCTTCGTCAAACCAACAAATTTTGTCCTATAAATTAAGTTATCTGCCCCAGGAAAAACTTCTAAAATACTTAGCCGAAAAAAAACGTGCTTTCATTTTTAAAATTACGAATATCAAATCGCCTTCTTTATTAAAAAAGATAAAAATGAAATTAAAACTATCTTATACGAACGACTTTGGCACATCTTCGAGAGATTATACCAAGATGGGTATAAATATTTCCGTTCCTCTTACAGAAGAAACAGATAATATCGCTATTTTAAAAACCCAGTTGATTTACTCGTATAATTTACTTTTATCTAAAATATCCAATTTCAACTTTAAAAGAAATCAGGCTTATAATCAATTTAACAATACGGTAAATTCAATAAGATTGAAATTGCAAGATATAAAACTCGATTTACTAAAAATACAAAACGGTATTTTTGTTGATTATGATACTTTAACTTCAAAATTTATTACGGTTTTTTATCAAATTGACTCCCTGAATAATTCACTATATCAAAATCTCAACTATTCAGCACAACTTTATTCATATTTAAAGGATTTAGATGAATACTGAAAGAAATTATCTGAGACGTTCTTACAGAATAAATCTCCCGGCATATGTATTTATTAACGGTAAAAAATATGACGCCAAAGACTGGTCGTTTTTAGGGTTCAGAATTTCAGGGGTAGCGGACGACATAATTCCGGGACAAATTTACAAAGTTAGATTTGAACTCCCTTTTGCGGGTTTTGATTTACAATTTGAAGCTGAAGCCGAGTGTAAATGGAAAAGAGGCGATGAAGCGGGATTTGAATTTAAAGAACTTCCGGACGAAACCAAAATGATTATGAAAGAATATGTAGAAGCATACGTAGAAGGCAGACTTCAAAACGCCGGAGGTATTTTAAAAGCCGCCGAAGGAATAGAAGTTCCTATCGACACATCAACTGTAATGACAGAAGAAGAGAGAAAAAAACTTGATAAAACCTTAATAAAAAGAGTTTTTATTTACGGGATTTTGACTCTTTTAACGGCATTCGTCATTTATAAAATATATGAAAACAGAAATGTCGTTTATTCAGCTGAAGCGTTTATAAGCGGAAATTATTTTGACATTTTATCCCATATAGAAGGAAAAATAGAAAAAATCAATATAAAACTCGGAGAAAAAATAAAAAAACACACATTAATAGCCAAAATCAATAATTCACAGCTTTTAAATCAATTAAAAGAAACCAACACAAGCTATATCATAGCTCAAAAAAAACTGAGTGAATTAAAAAAACTTCTAAAACAGACTCAAGAATCTATTCAAACAGCCGATTCAAACTTAATTCATTCAAAAGTTTCAATATTAAAATCCCTTGAAATCTTAAAAAAAACATTAAAAGAAAAAGAAAAATTATTAAAAAAATACGAAAAACTTTATAAACTGGGACTTATAGATGAAACAAAAATTGAAAACATAAAAAATCAAATAACTTCACTTAAACTAAAAATTATAAATTTAAAAACAAAATTGGAATTAAACACCTTAACTTATCCTCAAATAGCAACAATAAAAATAGAGATTTTAAATCAGGAAGAAAAAATCAAAAATCTTTTATTAAAGATGGATTTCATAAAAACACTACTAAAAGATACATTTATTTACTCTCCTTATGAAGGAATCGTTTTAAATATATATAAAAAACCAAAAGATTTAATAAAAAAATATGAAATTATCACTACTTTACATATAAAAAATTCAAAAACTTATGCTATTGCCAGATTTAAATTAAAAGACGCAAATAAAATTTATATAAACGATAAAGCTGAAATTTTTATTCCTTCCCTTGAGAAAAAATATAACGGTAAAGTCGTAGCAATAGGTACAAATGCTTTAATAGGTAATGTCAAACCTACGGAAAAAGAAAGTTATATAAGAAAAGATATTCCTGTAAAAATAGAGATTTTTAATCCTGATGATAATTTAATCCCGGGAATAATTGCCGAAGTAAAAATTTACGGACAATGATTAATTTTGAAAAATTAAGAAACTCTATAGAGACGCGAGACGATATAAAACTTGACGTAATAAAAGTAGGAAGTTTTTATGTTTTTTGGATTGTCATTTTAATAAGTATTCTTATAATAATTCCTCCAAGAGCGTGGGAATTTAAACTTCACGGTTTTTTTGCGGCTATTGCGATAATAGGTATATGGCGTTATTCTTGGTTTGCCATTAATACCGCAAACGGACTTTATTATAAACATATTTATTTTCCAAAGTTTTTCAAAAAAATTTATAAAAATCCTAAATTTCCAAAAAGAGTGTTTATTTTAGTCCCTTCTTACAAAGAAGATTTCAAAATAAGCCGTCTGACTTTTAAATACTTAATAAAAGAATCATATAAACTCCCATCAGAAGTCTATTTTTATATTTCGGTAGCCAGTGAAGAAGAGGCAAAAAGAATAAACGATATTATTAAAATCTATGATAACGCAAAACGCATAAAAGTAACTTTTTTATTCCAGTCTCAAGGAAAAAGAGTGGCACTCGCTCATGGCTTAAAAGCAATAGCAAGGGAATATTTCAAACCTTCAAAATATCATAAAGACGCAAAAAACGACGTAATTATCCTTATGGACGGAGACAGTGTAGTAGGCCAAAACGCTTTATATAAAACTCTGGCTTACTTTAAAGCCTATCCTAAACTCGGAGCTTTAACAACTGATGAATTGGTTTATTATTACGGAAGCGGTATTAAATATTTAAAAAAATGGTATGAGTTGAAATTTATAAAACGTCACATTATGATGGCGGCACATTCTTTACACAAAAAAGTCCTCACCCTGACGGGTAGATTTTCCGTATACAGAGCCCATATAATTCTTACGGAAGATTTTATATCCCACGTAGCAAACGACCAGCTCTCACACTGGCTTTTTGGAAAATTCAGATTTTTAATGGGTGATGATAAAAGTACGTGGTTTCATCTGCTAAAACAAGGTTGGGATATGCTTTATATTCCAAACGTTCTTGTCTTTTCTTTAGAAAACAGAAAAGGAAATTTTTTTAAAGTATCAATTCAGCTGATGTTCAGATGGTATGGAAATATGCTAAGAAACAACATAAGAGCACTTAAACTCGGTCCTAAAAAAATAGGCAGTTTTTATATTTGGTACGCTATACTTGACCAGAGAATTTCTATGTGGACTTCAATTTTTGGCCCTGTGGTGGCAACTCTTTTATCTATTTATTATACCTGGTTTTTTTGGGCATTTTATATTACGTGGGTAATTTTTGTAAGACTTATTCAATTTATTCCTTTAATAAAAGAAAAGTTCAACCCTGATTTAATTCATCTGCCTTTATTGGTATATGACCAATGGGTGGGAAGTATTGTTAAAATATATGCTTCTTTTCATTTATCAAAGCAAAAATGGAGTAAAGGTGGAGAAGAGTCCACCGTTTCGGTAGAGTTTCAAACATATAAATTCATAAGAAAATGGATGCCTACGTTTATATTTTTGTTATTTGTTATAGCCTATATCATATTCGCGGGAATTTATGCGAATATTTTTCACCCTTTTTAACCTCTTCTTCTACCGCCGCTTCTTCTACCTCTAAATCCTCCTCTGGAATTTCTGGAATTTCTTCTGTCTCTACCTCCGGAGTTTCTGTCTCTTTCGATAAGTCTTTTTGCTTCTTTTACACTTTTTCCGATTTTTTCTTTTCCGTCTGCATCTTTAGCAAACATCATAGTCGCAAGTTTTGTAGCTATAGTCATCAAATCATATTCATTTTGAAGTTCTTCAATAATTTCAATAGCTTTTTTAGTAGGTTCAACATTAGTGATTTTTTCTAAAATTTTCTGAATTTCTTTATCTTTTACATCTTCAAGAGAAGGAATTTCTTTTAACACGATTTTTGATATTTTTTGAATTCTACTAAGAGCTCTAAATTCATGAGGAGTTACAAGTGAAATAGCCATTCCTTCTTTCCCTGCTCTTCCGGTTCTTCCGATTCTGTGAACATAACTCTCAGGATCAAGTGGTAAATGATAATTAAATACGTGAGTTACGTTATTTACATCAAGTCCTCTTGCCGCAACATCAGTAGCTACAAGAATTTCAAGTCTATCGTTTTTAAACGCTCTTATAACTTCTTCTCTTTTTCTCTGGTCCATATCACCATGAAGCCCTTTTGCTTCAAATCCAGCTCCGCTTAAAAAATCGGCTATATCATCAACATCTTTTTTCGTTCTACAAAAAACTATAGATTTGCTTGGATTTTTATAATCTATAAGTCTGATCAAAGCGTCTTTTCTTTCATATTCATCTATTACATAAAAATTCTCAGTAATATTTTCATTTGTTACCTGTTTTTTTGTAATTGTTATAAATTCAGGATCTTTAAGAATAGTTTTTGCCAAATTTTTAATAGGTTCAGGCATAGTGGCACTGAAAAGTAGTGTTTGTCTATCGCTCGGAACAAATTTGAAAATCTCTTTAATATCATCCAAAAATCCCATATCAAGCATTTCATCAGCTTCATCCAAAATTACATAATTAGGAGCAATATCTATTCTTCCAGATTTAAGTAAATCAAGAAGTCTTCCCGGAGTCGCTACGATAAATTCAGAATTTTCTATATGCTTTATTTGTCTTGCATAACTACTTCCGCCATAAACAGTTGCGGTATGAGTTCCCAGATATTTTCCAAATCTAAATATCTCTTCGCTAACCTGAATGGCAAGCTCACGCGTAGGAGTAATTACAAGCGCTTTTTCTCCCTTTTTCATTTTAGAAAGAATAGGCAGTCCAAATGCCGCAGTTTTTCCTGTTCCTGTCTGAGCCTGAGCTACTACATCACGTCCTTCTAAAATCACTGGAATAGCTTTTTCCTGAATAGGACTTGGTTTTTCAAACCCTATCTCTTCTAATCTTCTTAATAGTTCCGGTTTTAAATTAAAATCTTTAAATGTCATTGTTGTTTTCCTTATATATTGTTTATTTTAATTGCTTAATGGCAATAAAGTTTATAGTTTAGGTAAGTATTTTTAAAATACGGTGGATACGGTATTACTGCGGAGAAATTTTTTATTTCCCCTGGAAGTAATCCGTCTTTTATTATTATCCTTGTAGCTTTTACTACGTTTGGTCTTTCTTTTTTCTTATCTTTACTTCCGAATAAATTAAGACCGCCGGGCTTAAAAAACGTTCCCTTGGTAAAGCCTCCGCCTCCCCATCCGTTATTTACAAGCTTGATTTCAAGCTTACAGTAGTTTATTTTAAACTTACCTATATTTTTTACTCTGCCTTTTAAGACTAAAGTTTCATTGATAAGCACCCTTCTTTGTTTAACATCAAGGAGCTTTGCTTTTTTTGTGTATTTTTCCAATACAACCAAGCCGATTACCGCTCCGAATGAAGTTATTAAAAAAGAAGCGAATATCATACTTAGCAACATCTTTGTGTTGTTATTGGCTGCTTTGATAGAAAGAATAGTTAAAAATATAAATAAAATTAAAAAAAAGGCAATAGTCAGCCAGTGAAGAAAAGTAAAATAAGGAATAAGCATATGATACCTTTTTATTTTAAATCGGCTAAAGATTATTTATCTTTACGATTTTTCTTTTCTTCAATACCGCTAATTCCCTCTCTTCTTTTAAGTTCTTCCAAAATTGCTTCCGGATGAATGTTTTTATAGGCTAATGCTATTAAAGTATGAAAGGCTAAATCAGCGGCTTCATAAATAATTTCGTTTTTATCGTTATCTTTAACTGCAAAACAAAACTCCGCCGCTTCTTCAGCTACTTTTTTGAGGATTGAATTTTCACCTTTATGGTAAAGTGAAGAAACATATGAAGTTTTCGGATTTGCGTTTTTTCTATCAAGCAATGTATGATAGAGCTTATCTATGAAATTATACTCTATTTCTTCTTGTTTGTCTATAGTAATTTCATTTGTAGCCAAATTCGTAAAAAAGCATGACTTTCTACCGGTATGACAAGCAGGTCCTTTTTGTTTTACTTTTAATAAAATAGTATCGTTATCGCAATCTACCAAAATTTCTTTCACTTCTTGCGTATTACCGCTGCTCTCACCCTTTTTCCACATTTTATTTCTACTTCTGCTGAAATAATGGGCAAACCCCGTCTCTTGGGTAAGTTTTAATGCTTCTTCATTCATATACGCAAGCATTAAAACTTCATTCGTATCAATATCCTGAACAATTACGGGCACAAGCCCGCCGTTTTTTTCAAAATCTACCATTAATTACCTTTTGAAGTTATAGCTTTTTTTTCATCTTGGACGTTCATCCATAAATTCGGCACCACTCCTCCCGGAGTTAAGAAAATCTTAGTATTAGGATTTTGTTTTAATGCTTCGTTAAATTTCCCTTGAACCTCAAGTTGTTTTAGTTTTAATAAATTCGGTGTAATAGATTTAGCTATTTCCATATTTGCTTGAGCTTCCGCTTTTGCTTCTATCAGTCTTGCTTCCGCTCTACCTTGGGCTTCAATCTTTTTAGCTTCGGCGCTACCTCTGGCAATCGCCGCTTTTTTCTCAGCTTCTTGTTTTGCTCTTAATACTTCGTACTTTGCTCTTTCTGCTTCTTGTTTTGCTATCTGAACTCTTTCGATCTGCCTTTTTATATTTTCAGGTAAAATAATATCTCTTAACTGAAAACTCTCAAAAATAACAGGTTGGTTCGGAATTTTGCTTAACTGTTCTCTTATTTGACTTTCTATTCTTGTAGCAATTTCGTTTCTTCTAACAGGCAATTCTTCCGCCGGGTATTTACCGATTACGTTTCTTACGACGTCTCTAACGATTGGATTTATGATTTTATCTTCCCAGTTTAGACCATATGTTTTTACTACATATGCCGCTTTATCAGGGTTTAGTCTGTAACTGACAGAGAGTTCCACCGTAATAGGAAGCCCTCTGGCATCAAGAACGTTAATAGCCGGATATATTCTAATAGTCCCGTATCTATCCGGCATAGTTCCCATTTCCGGATTTCTCTTATAGCTTATCATATGGACCTTAGTATCGACCACAATCACTTTTTGAACCAGCGGGAAATAAAAATGAAGTCCAGGTTTCAAAGGCTGGGGCGAAAATTTACCGGTTGTGGATAAAATACCTACTTCGCCTTCGTTTATAATTACCCATGGTTTAAATAAAAGCACTACAAAAATAATAGCAATTATTCCTATAATTAAATTTCCTCCGTTTTTAATAAATTTAGGAGGCTCGAACTTAGGAGGTTCAAATTTATTGGAATTTGAATTTTTATTATTCCATCCGTTTAAATCTGCTGGCATAAATTTCCTTTTTTAGACTAATAATGTCTGATTTTAATTAAATATAAGTTAAATAATGCTTATAATTTTTATCTCTTCCATAAACTACGTCAAAATACGCTTCTTGAAGTTCTTTTGTAATAGGACCTCTTTTCCCGTCACCAATAATTCTTCCATCCACCTCTCTAACAGGCGTAACTTCAGCAGCAGTTCCCGTAAAGAAAGCTTCATCGGCAATATAAACCTCATCTCTTGTAATTCTTCTTCTCTCAATTGGAATATCCATCTCTTTTGCTATTTCTAAAATAGTGGCCTGAGTAATTGATTCAAGAGAATTATCATTAGGAGGAGTAATCAAAACGCCGTCTCTTACAATAAAGAAACACTCCCCGCTCCCTTCAGCCACAAATCCTTCATCATCAAGCATTAAAGCTTCTTCGTATCCGCATTCAATAGCTTCATATTTCGCCATTTGTGAATTCAGATAATTGGCAACCGCTTTTGCTTTTCCAAAAGTTGATTTTACCGGATTTCTAACTATCGAAGAGATTTTAACTCTAATTCCGTTTTCAAGTCCATCTTCGCCAAGATAAGCACCCCACTCCCAAGCGGCAATTGCTACGTGTACCGGAGCACCGATATGATAAAGTCCCATTTTTCCATATCCTAAATAAATAAGAGGTCTTATATAAACGTTTTCTTTAAAATCGTTTTTTCTTAGAAGTTCAATTTGAGCCTCTTCAAGTTCTTCTTGAGTAAAAGGTACGTCAAGTTTTAATATTTTTGCCGAATTCATAAGTCTTTTCGTATGATCTTGGAGTCTGAAAATCGCCAATCCTTCATCTGTCTGATATGCTCTGGTTCCTTCAAACGCCCCGTTTCCATAATGAAGAGTATGAGTCAAAACATGAACTTTAGCTTCGCTCCAGGGAATAAAATTACCATCCATCCATATATATTTCGCCTCGTTCATTAAGTTTTCCTTTTTTATCAAGAATTTTATCAAAAATTTGTTATCATTACTAATAGGCATATTTTCAGTATTAAAAGAAGGAGAAAAAATGGGAATTATTCCTGAAAAATTTTTAGAAATATTGGGTATTAAAAAAATCGAAGATAATGAATTGATTGCTAAAAAACTGATAGGCTCAACCGAAGAAGACGGAGAGCTTGGAGAAGTTATAAACCCTTACACAAAAAAAACTACTACAAAATTCGTAAAATGTACACCTGAAGATGCAAAAAGAGCTCTTGAAGTAGCGAAAAAAGCTTACAAAGATACAAAAAAATCACCACTTCATCAAAGAATAGCATGGATTAACGACGTAGCGGATAAGCTCGAAGAAAGAAAAGAAGAGTTTGCCAAATATATAACGCTTGAAGTGGCAAAACCTATTTCACAATCAAGAGTTGAAGTTCAAAGATGTATCGAAAATCTAAGAATCTGCGCAGCCGAGGGGTATCATATTTTAGGAGAAACAATCCCGACCGACGCAACTCCTAGCGGAGCAAAAACTACATCTTTTTACAAAAGAGTACCTGCGGGAGTGGTAGTTGCCATTACTCCTTTTAACTTTCCTTTAAATCTCGTAGCGCATAAAATAGGACCGGCTCTGATTTCAGGTAACAGCGTCGTATTAAAACCAACCCCAGAAGCACCTTATACGGCATACGCTTTTGCAAAACTTTTTATTGAGAGTCCTTACGCTATAAAAGACGCCTTAAGCGTAGTATACGGAGATGCGGATGTGGGAAGCACCCTTGTAAAAAGCCCTATTCCAAGAGTAATAAGTTTTACAGGAAGCGTACCTGTTGGAAAAATAATCATACAAAACGCCGGAATTAAAAAAGTGGCTCTTGAACTTGGCGGAAACGCCGCTACTTTTGTAGAAAGCACGGCTGATTTGGACTGGGCGGCTAAAAGATGTGCTATCGGAGCTTTTGCTAACAGCGGTCAGGTTTGTATTTCACTCCAAAGAATATACGTCGATGAAAAAATTTATGAAGAATTCGCAGCTAAACTCGGAGAAGAAGCCTCAAAACTTAAAGTCGGAAACCCGTTTGATGAAGATACTTTTATGGGACCTCTTATTAGCGAAGAAGCAGCTATTAGAGCAGAAAACTGGATAAAAAGCGCCGTTAGTGAAGGTGCTAGAATCATTGCCGGAGGAAAAAGAGAAGGCAATATTTTATCTCCTACCATCTTGGCCGACGTAACGGATGATATGAAAATCGTATGTGAAGAAGTTTTCGCACCGATTGTGAGTCTTGTAAAAGTAAAAAGCTATGATGAAGCAGTTGAAAAAATGAATAATTCTCCTTACGGATTACAATATTCTATGTTTAGCAACAGAATTGATTTAATGAACAGGGCAATTGATGATTTTGAAGCCGGAGGTGTTATTATAAACGACATACCTACTCTAAGATTTGATATTCAGCCATACGGAGGAATTAAGCTCTCAGGAATCGGAAGAGAAGGTCCAAAATACGCAATAGAAGAGATGACTGAAATTAAAACGATAATAATCCGTTAATCTCCCAAAATTTCTTTTGCTTTTTTTATGTCACCGAGTTGAATATAAATATTCATAAGTTTACTTTTCCATTCGGGATTATAAATTTTAGGAAACGATTTTAAAATTTTTTTCGCTTTTTCATTCTTTTTTAGTTTTAAATAAATTTTAATCAAATAATAATCTACCTCAATATCTTTAAAACTATTATTTAAAAATTTAAGAGCACATTCGAGATTATTCAAGTAATAACAAACAATACCTTTTATTTTATAAAATTCCGTACTGTTTTTGTTTTCAACTTTTTTTAATGCCACGTTTGCTTTAATGTAATCTTTTTTTTCGATATATCTGTAAGCTTTTTGAATATAATAAAAATCTTTAATTATCGGATCATTAGAACTAAACGCAAAATTTTCGGCTTTTTCAGGTTGATTTAATTTAAATAAAATAAATATAAGTTTTTTTTGAAATCTTCTTGCAGGCTTTATTAAAAAAGCATTATAATAGTTTTTATAAGCATCCTCATACTTTTTCATAGCCAGATAGACCTCTCCTCTCATATCGAAAATATCAATATTTTTTACAAAATTTTCCGCAGTAGCGATATAATTAAGACTTTTGTTAAAATCACCGCTTTCATATGACTGAAAAGATTTGAAAAGATAAAATTCCTGAAAAATTTTATTATTGATGTTATCAGTTATGTTATATTCTTTTTTTAATTTCTCAGCCGTATTATAGGCATTTACAAAATCTTGCTGATTGAAATAAATATTTCTCATCATTTTGAGAGTTTCTATATCTTCTCCATAAATTTTTAAAACTTTATTTAAATAAATAAAAGCATAATCGGATCTTTTTTGTTTATTAAAAATTTTCACCATTAACAAATTTATATTTTTATTTTTCGGATAAATTTTCCATATCTTCTTAGCAATTTTATAAGCCTTTTCGTATTGTCCTTCAGCACAAAGTTTTTCAGCCGTTTTATAAAGTTTATAATTTTTAAAAAAACTGTAATTTTCATTTGCTATTTTATCGAGCTCTTTAAATTTTTTAAGAGCAAACAACACTTTTGCATAATTCAGATAGACATCTTTATCTTCGGGATTTTCTAAATAAAGTTTTTTTAAAACCGAATATGCTTTTTCATATTCTCTTATACTGACATAAGAAAGTCCCAGATATTTATAATATCTTCTATCTCTTTGTAATTTCTCAGCTTTTTCAAGCCAACTTAATGCGGCAAAAGGAGAAAGATAAATATTATTTGAAGCTTCGTTTAAAAAATATTCATAACATGCTTTTTTTTTATACTCTTCAATATCCTCTTGTTTATAAATCGCATTTAAATTTTTCAAAAGCCTGCAGGCTTTTTCATATTTTTTCATTTTATAATAAATTTTACCCATATATTTTAAAGCTTTCTTTTTATAAAACCCTTTTTTTAAATCTTTTGCCAAAACCAAAGCTTTTTCGTACTGCTCCTCATAATAATATTTTTTTAAAAGGCTTAACTTCTCTTCATTTTTCAATCCGGAAAAATCTTCCTTTTTTTCTTTCAATGTTACAAACCGATTACTGAGTAAAAAGTTATTTTTTTTTATTCGTTGAGGAATATAATCACATTTTCTTATAAAAGCGGAATGATATTCTTTTTTTATTTTTTTTAAAATGTTTTGAAGATTTTTATAATTTTTTTCTTGTGCCACTCTTATTACAAAATATTTTCCTATTTTTTCAATTCTGGTATAAGGAAAATTAGATAGATTATTAAACGTGGTTTCAAGATCTGAAAGTTTTTTTGAACTTAAAACCTGAATACAATAACCGTTTTGAGGAATATCGGTTTTTATTTTTTTTTCTGACACAATATTAGCACTGACACCAAAATGAGTGACGTAATTCTGTATTTTTTTTAATTTTTCAAAATTATCTGATTTTGCACAAAGATACCCTTTTAAGGTTTTTTGACAAACTATTCCTATATTTTTTAAAGTAAGGTAATCACTTTTTTTATATACGTAAAGCTCATAAGAAAAAGCATAAACGGTAAAAAAAAGAAAAAAAAGAAATCTCATTTATATCAGTCCCAGCTCATTTAATATAGGTAAAACCTTTTCCCAAGCTTCTTCTATTTTTTCTTCAAGGTAAGCTACCGATTTTTTTTCGTTATACCATTCTTTCAAATGCTCGATAACACTCTCTTTTATTTTATCATCCAGATCGCTTTGTTTTATCTTTTCAATCGCTTTATTTAATTTCTCCATTATCTCTCCTTAAATTTAGTCTGACAGCCGTTTCCTCTTTTTATTTTAATCTCTTTTGGAAGTTTTATATCCAAATTAAGACCTTCCAATTCATTAAAATTATTTACTTTAAAAAAAGTAATCCCTTTATCTCTTAACTTTTTTATAAGAAAACTTGGGAGAGATTTTCCGATAAGTAAATCCACTTTCTTAACCTCAAGCTCAAATTCAAGATTAAAACCGGAAATAATCTCATTATCTATAAGTAGATCGGCAGGATAATCTGAAACTTCACCATCTTTTATCAAAACAGCATATCTCATCAACCGCCCTCAACAATTCTCTCAGGTTTATAATAACATTTCATCAGAAAATATTTCAAACCGGCCTTTTTAGCTTCTTTGTAAGTATCGTAAGCCCCAACTCTAACGACATAATATTTTCCTATTTTTTCTATCCTGGCATAAGGAAGATTTTTTACTTTTTCAAAAACTTTTTTAACTGCTTCTAAATTATCCGCAGTAAATACCTGGTAAGAATAGATAACTTTTTTTGGAAATGTTTTTTGCGTTTTTTTTATAGTTTCTTTTACAGTTTGAGGCTCTTTTTGTATTTTTTTTACCTGTTTTGCTTCTTCCACATAAAATGAATCAATCCCGTATTCACTTTTTATGTAAGTTCTTACTCTCTCAAGCTGAGCTTTATCAAAACTTTTCGCAAAAATACATTTATCACCTTTTATCTCGCACTCTATCCCACACTCTTTTAATTTTTCAGCATCAACTTTATGAACCGCCAATTCATAAGCAAACAATCCAACCCCCATTAATAATAAAACCCCTTTTTTCATACTTCCTCCAAAATATATTTACTAAAAGAAAAGCTTGCTGTAAAAGCAGGTGATACCGCATTTAAAACATGAATCTGATCATCATCGTATTCTACCAAAAAATCCATAATAAGTTCCAGAGTATTTTTGTTAAGCAATTGTGCTCTGATCCCGGGAGTCATCGGTTTGAATTCACCTGTTAGTTTATGAACAAGTTTTTTTGCCTCGTTTATTAGATTTTGAGGAATATAATATCTCATTTCATAAAATGCCAAATCTCTAAATCCAAACGCATTTGTAAAAAACAGCTTGGCTTCAAGAGAGATAATTTCTAAAAATTCACCCAGTTTAAATCTGTTAAATCCACTGTAATTTTCCCTCCAAAAAGCGGGGATAGCCGTAGGTCCTATTTTAATGGTATTATCTGCCATAAGCGTAAAATGAACCCCTAAAAACGGATTTTTGATATTAGGCACCGGATAAATTTGAGTCTTTATTCTGTCTTTCCCAATATATTTTCTATATAATCCTTTAAAAGGAATCATCGTATAATCAAGTCCGTGATTGAATTTATGAGCGATTTTATCCGCATAAAGACCTGCCGCGTTGATTAAAAAATCATAACTTTTTTCATATTTTTCAAACGGCATATTAAAAATAAATTTCACATCCTTCTCTTCCAGTTTTTTTCTTAAAACCGCACAAACTTCTCTTGGATTTACAGTAGCGGTATTCGGAGAATATAAAGCATATTTATGAGTTTTTGCGTTTGGGTCTATTTTTTTTGCTTCTTCTTCTGTGATTATATAAGCCCCGGCATTATTTGCCTTGCTTCTTTTCTCAAGCTCAAAAAGAGTCTCTACCTCGTCTTCATTTTTTGCTACTACAAGCTTCCCCGTTTCATTTACAGGAATATTGTTTTGATAACAAAACTCTTTCATAAGCTTATTACCCTCAGCCGTCAGTTTTGCTTTTAGGGAATCGGTCGTATAATAAAATCCGGCATGTAAAACCCCGCTGTTTTTACCGCTCGCGTGGAAAGCTTCGTGAGGCTCTTTATCGATTATGGTAATTTTATCTTCCGGATGTTTTTTTCTCCACTCATACGCTAAAGTCATACCTATAATTCCGGCGCCCACTATTAAAATATCTCTCATCCGTACTCCTTAAAATCCCAAATTTATTATTTTCCATAATCTATTTATTTCAAAATCGTCAAATAAAAGCGTTTTTTTTTCGTTAAAAAGCAAATCGAGTTTTTCTCTTTCAAACCCTTCACTCATAATACATTTTTCATGAGCCGGTAAAAAAGCTCTGGCCAAAGCAGCTTTCCCCTCTATTTCAGTATCACATAAAAAACAAGTATTTTCTTTATGTAACCTCCCCTCTTTTTCCAACAGTTTTACGTAACTCTCAACCAAAAGTCTCTTTGAATCTCTTTTGGAGATTTTTTCACTTATTTCTTTTAAAAGATTATAATAAAATCCGTCTATTTTACTCACATCCCTTAAATGATTATTTAAAAGCGTGACAAAAGATTTAAAATCGAGCATTTTTTGTAAATCAAACATAAAATCATACGGCAGTTGTGTCACGTTTCTGAGTCTTTTTATAGTAGCTTTTGGAGTTTCTTCGACAATAAAATCTATATGATACCCTACATTTATATATGAATGTCTGGCCCCGTAAAACCTATACAGAGTCAATACCTCTTTTGATGTTAAAATCCTGACTATTAAATCTTCGTCCCTAACTCTTACGGTATTTAATACAAATCCTCTCATAAAGAGAATTATAACTAAATTTAAGATTAAGGTTTTTTTGCTATAATTTGACAATTTGTAAAATAGGATTAATAACATCTTAAAGGAATAAATATGTCAAAAATGATTGATTTTAAAGATAATTGCGGTTTTGGAGTAATTGCAGATATTAAAGGTCGTCCTACACATAAAATGGTAAATGACGCACTTACCGCTCTTGAGAGAATGATGCACAGAGGTGCCATCGCGGCGGATGGAAAATCAGGCGATGGAAGCGGTCTTTTGTTTTCTCTTCCAAAAGATTTTTTTAGAAAAAAAGCTCAGGAAAAAGGTATAGATCTACCTGAACAGTTTGGAATAGGCGTAATATTCCTAAAAAACGAAAAACATAAAAAAATAGTAGAAGAATATTGTGAAAAAAATGATTTAAAAATAGCTTTATGGAGAGAAGTACCGGTAAATACGGAGGCGTTGGGAGAACTTGCTTTAAAAACAATGCCTAAAATCTATCACGTTTTTATAGTGCCTAATTCAATTATAGCTACTAAAAGATTTGAGGAGCTTTTATATTTAACAAGAAAAGAGATTGAAAACGCCATTGAAGACAAAGATTTTTATATTCCTACTTTCAGTTCAAAAAAAGTGGCCTATAAAGGCCTTTTGATGCCAAACCATATTAAAGAATTCTATCCTGATCTGGCTGATAAGGATTTTAAAGTATATTTTGCTCTGTTTCATCAAAGATTTTCTACAAACACCCTACCTGAGTGGAGACTGGCACAGCCGTTCAGATTTATAGCCCATAACGGAGAAATAAATTCAATTCAGGCCAATAGAATAAATACTTTAATTAAAACCGAATCAATAAAATCACCCGTATTTTCACCAGAAGAATTAAAAAGACTTCTTCCTATAGTAAGATTTGACGAAAGCGACAGTAGCTCTCTTGATAGAATGATGGAATTTTTGATTATGAACGGAATGGACTTTTTTAAAGCCGTACGCGCTCTTATTCCTATGCCTTGGCAAAACGCACCTTATATGGACAGCGAATTAAAAGCGTTTTATGAATATTTTTCTACCAGATTCGAAGCATGGGACGGACCTGCGGCCGTTAGTGTTAGTGACGGAAGATACATAGCCGTAGTCCTTGATAGAAACGGTCTAAGACCGGCTAAATACGTAATTACAAAAGATGACAAAATTCTTATAGCAAGCGAATACGGGGTACTTGACATAGCCGACAACGATGAGGTGATCGAAAGAGGCAAACTTCAATCCGGACAAATGATAGGCGTAGATACCAAATTCGGTGTAGTACTTAAAAATAAAGACATTGACAATTATTTAAAATCAAGCAATCCTTATACAAAATGGCTGAATGAAAATATGATTTATCTTCAGGAATATATCGAAAATCCTTATGCAATCGATGAAAAAATAGAAGTAAAAGATCTAATTCACAAACAAAGATACGCTGGTATTACAAAAGAAGTAATTTCCACAATGATAAAACCTATGATAGAAGACGCAAAAGAGCCTACCGGAAGTATGGGAGATGACACTCCTCTTGCGGCATTTAGCGACTATCCGTTTAGAAGTTTTAATGACTTTTTCAGACAAAAATTCGCCCAGGTTACAAATCCTCCGATCGATCCTTTAAGAGAAAAAATAGTAATGTCGCTTAATACGGGATTCGGTGAAATTCACAATATTCTTGACGAAGCTCCGGAACACGCAAAAAGAATCAAAACAACAACCCCTATCCTTACTCAAACAAAACTTGAAGTACTAAAAAGTTTCGGTGATGAAAACTCTCCGAGATTTGAAAGCGATTATAAAAACGCCTGTTATTCTACGGCATTTAAAGAAAATCTAAAAGAATCATTGGAAAAACTGACAGATAAAATCGTTGATGACGTAAAAAATAACGGCGTAAGAATAATCTTCTTACAAGATAAAGATATAGACAAAGAACACAAAGCCATTCCTATGGCTATGGTAATAGGAAGACTTCACAAAAAACTTCTTGATAACAAAGTAAGACACTTAACAAGCATCGTAGCAGAAACGTGCGAAGTCACCACTCCTCACGATGCTGCTGTGATGATTGCTTATGGGGCAAGCGCCATTTATCCTTATCTTTTATTTAAAACAATATGCGATCTTAGCAAAGAAATGGGTATAAGCCGCAATGATGCGTTATTTAACGTCCACAGTGCTTTAAATAAAGGTATTTTGAAAATTATGTCAAAAATGGGTATTTCTACAATAGCAAGCTACAGAAATTCAGCTCTTTTTGACATTATCGGATTAAGCGAAGAACTAAAAGAAGAATGTTTTATAGGAAGTAAAACCCTTCTTCCCGGACTTACATATGAAGATATTGAAGAGAGAATCAACAAAAAACATCAAGAAGCATTTAAAGAAGACAAAATCCCGGCTGGAGGAGTTTATAAATTTAGAAAAAATGAAGAATATCACGAATTGAATCCTGAAGTGGTAAGAGCCTTTTCAAAAATGCTTGAAGGCGGTAAAGAAGAATATGAACATTTCAAAAACCTCGTAGAAAACAGACGTCCTACATACATAAGAGATTTTCTTGATATTAAATCAGATAAAAAACCTATTCCTGTGGAAGAAGTGGAACCAAAAGAAAATATAATAAAAAGATTTATAGGTGCGGCTATGAGTATCGGGGCCCTAAGCCGTGAAGCCCATGAAGTCTTGGCAGAAGCCCTAAATCGCTTAGGAGCCAGAAGTAACTCGGGAGAAGGTGGAGAAGACCCTGTAAGAAACAAAACAATCAAACAAAGTAAAATCCGTCAGGTGGCATCGGGTAGATTCGGAGTAACTCCAGAATATTTAGTAAATGCTGAAGAAATTCAAATCAAAGTGGCCCAAGGGGCAAAACCCGGTGAAGGCGGACAACTTCCTGGATTTAAAGTAACGGAATATATAGCAAAACTAAGACACACAACACCTGGAAAAACTTTAATTTCTCCTCCTCCTCATCACGATATCTATTCAATTGAGGATTTGGCACAGTTGATTTTTGATTTGAAACAAATCAATCCTGAAGCAAAAATCAGTGTAAAACTCGTATCAACTGCCGGTGTTGGGACAATTGCGGCAGGAGTTGCCAAAGCATATGCCGACCATATCGTAATAAGCGGTAGCGAAGGTGGTACGGGAGCAGCAGCTATCACTTCCATCCGTCATGCCGGAAATCCTTGGGAAATCGGACTTATCGAAGCTCACAACTCTTTAAAACAAAACCACCTAAGAGACGTTGTTTCACTTGAAACCGACGGTGGACTTAAAATCGGACGCGATGTAATAATTGCGGCACTTCTTGGGGCTGAATACTACGCATTCGGAACGGCTCTACTTATGGCTGTCAGATGTATTTTCTGTAGAAGCTGTCAGACAAACAAATGTCCTGTCGGAATCACAACTCAAGATGAAGAATACCGCAAAAAATTCAAAGGTGCGGTAGAGAAAGTTATGAACTACATCACTCTTTTAGCAGAAGACGTTAGAGAATGGCTGGCTAAAATGGGATACAAATCTCTTGATGAAGTAATCGGGCACAATTATCTTTTAACGACAAAAGATATCCCGCTTGCTAAAAAATTCGACTTTTCAAAACTTTTTGAATACGTAGAAGGTCCGAACACAAAACAAAAAGAAAACGAACCGTTTGATAAAAACGAATTTGAAAAAGAACTTCTAAAACAGGTAATGGAAACAATCAAAAATCCAAACCACAAATCAGTGGTAAAAGCGCAAATTACAAACTTAAACAGAAGTTTCGGAGCTCTTACAAGCGGTATTATCGCAAAATACTATGGAGACAAAGGTCTTCCGGATGACAGCATCGTATATAAACTCGAAGGTGTTGCGGGACAGAGTTTCGGTACTTTCTTAGCTAGAGGTATGACTCTTGAACTTAAAGGAGTAGCAAACGATTACGTCGGAAAAGGAATGGCCGGAGGTAAAATAATCATAACTCCTAAAAAAGAAGGAGCAGCAGCAGGAAATACATGCCTATACGGTGCGACTGCCGGAAAACTTTTCGTAGCAGGAGAAGTGGGAGAGAGATTTGCCGTTAGAAATTCAGGCGCAATCGCTATCGTCGAAGGTACGGGAGATCATCCGTGTGAATATATGACAGGCGGAGAAGTTATTATATTAGGAAAAACTGGAATCAACTTCGGTGCCGGAATGACAGGAGGGGTTGCTTTTGTATACGATAAAGAACATACTTTTGTAGATAAAATCAATCCTGAACTTATTGAAATCAGAAGAATCGATATTGATGAAAATGAAAAACCTAAACTATATCTGAAAAAAAGACTTATAGAATACTATAACGCAACAGGCAGCAAAAAAGCCAAATTCATACTTGACAATTTCAGAAGCGAAGTTAGACACTTCTGGCTCGTAACTCCAAAAGACAATAAACCGCCACTTGATCCTAACGACATGGATTAAGGAAGGGAATAAAATTCTTCTCTTCCTTTAAAATCTAAACTTTTAAAGAAAAATTTCAAGAATTTATCATTTAATCATAAAGTATAAAAAAACAATAAAACAAAACGTTATACTTGCCAAATTCTTTGGAGCAGATGACAAAACGGCAAATGAAATTGCGGATAATATAATCTCAGGATGGGATAGGTATAAAGAAGTTCTTGGTGGAGCAGCAGGTGCAGGTATTACCTACTGGGGTAAAAAATGGTTAGATAAAAAATTTCAATCATCAATGCGCTCACCTACAAATAATTCTACCCATATTTTTGATGCAAAAAATGTTAATGCTAACAGAACAAATGTTACTAAATATGATAACCATTCCACACCACACTCCTTTAAAGATATGGGCGGTTTAACAGGAACACCTGAGAAACCGTCAATTTTTGATAGTATAAAAAATAACACAAGTAAAGTCAAGACATCAGCTTTGAGATTTGAAAAATGTGCTTTAAAGTATGGCAAACCACTAGGAACGGTATATACAATTGGAGGCACAGCATTACATAAACTTAAAAACGTTCTTGATGATAAAAGAGTGGCAACCACAGATATGGAAGTTCATGATAAATACGGTAGAGTAATGAAAATAGCAAAAGGGGACTCTTTCAGTCTTGATGAAATAGCCCCTGATGAGAAAGGATTTGCTAAATCAAATTCAAAAGTGGATAAAACTTATTTAGGAAAGTTTTTGAGGAAAACTTACGAAAAATTGGATGAAACAACCAAAAACACTTATTCATCTTTTAAAAATCAATAAAGGCTTTAATAAAACCGGCAATAGCAGCAATAATGCCCAAGACAGCAAAAGCAATCAAATTACCCCAGATGAACCACATGATAATTTTCCTTCTCAAAAATCTCCTTCATGAGATAAACAATGACGAAAAAAATGTCAATAGATTGGAAGAACTCTTTGATGATAATAAGATAATCGATACAAGAAGAGCAGAACTAATAAGCAATATAAGAGCGCAGGGAATAGAAAAAGGCAAGATGGCTCAAGCACATTCAAGTAAAATGAGAAATAAATACGGAAATATATTAAACAAAAACGACTTTGATAATTTAATGGAAGATTATGCTGAAGGTGAAGTTAATAAACAAATAGGAAATATGAAAGCAATTGGAGACAGAAAAGATAAAATTGGAAAAACTACTTATGGTTCTACTATTGCCAACATAGATAGAACAAATAGTGCGATAGATGAAGTTGGAGGAGTTGATAATTATGCCAAATTAATGAGTGCTTTTTCAGCCGCAGATATACATAAACAAGAAAATTTACTTAAAGTCGCAGAAAATATTGCTAAAGCAATGTTTGAAAAAGGAAATAATAGTTGGGGAGTGGATGGAAAGCCTCTAACTGGTAAGGATGCTCTAAAAAGATTTTATGAAGCGCAAAGTAACAAAGTAAGAGGCATTGTAAGCGATGATGGAAAAGAAGCTTATGATTTCAGGGTTGGAAAAGACGGACAGGTTGAACTTGCAGCAATAGAACAAGGGATAAAATACGACCCTACCGCTTCAATTTTCAAAGGCTTAAATGATATATTCGGAAAAGACAAGACGGAATTTTTCATGGATGCTTTAAAAGCGGGAGCATTTGGAGGATTAACATTAGGGGCATTAAACAAATTAATAAAGGTAGGAAATAAAATAGACCCTAAAATGGCAGAAAAAATGGGACTTACATTTGAAAAAGGCAGAGGTTGGATTAATGCAAAAGGGGAACTCATAGCAGACACGGAAGGTTATATACTTGATAAAAATGGAAAACGAATTAAAGAAGGTGTTATTTCTAAAATGTGGGATAGTGTTTTAGATAAAGGTAAAAAATTATCTCCTTTTAAACAAAGGACTGAAGAAACCCCACAAGAAAGCCACAACGCAACCAATCAAGAAAATAGCCACAGCGCCGACAATGGCAAGAATGAAAGTTTTCATAACAATTCTCCTTCTCAAAAATCTCCTTCAAGTATAAACAATGACGAAAAAAATGTCAATAGATTGGAAGAACTCTTTGATGATAATAAGATAATCGATACAAGAAGAGAAGAGTTAATAAACAAAATCGAATCAAAAAGACCAAGAAAGCCTGAGAGAATAGAAACAAAAGAAAAATTACTTGAAGCATTAAGAAACAAAGAGCCTATAAATAAAGATTGGTTAAAAGAGCTTGGAATAAGCGACAAAGAAATACAAAGCGACTTCAAAGATTTGGTTGATAACGGCGATATTTTAAGTCCTGAAAAATTTGAAGAATATCAAGGAGCGGTACAGGAGCTTGAGAAAAAAGGATTGAAAAAAACAGCACTAAAAATAGGAAAAAGATTTTTAAAATATGCGGGAATAGCAGGTGTAGGGTATAGCTTGTATGATTTGGCGGATAAATACAATGAAAATATAAAAGCAGGAATGTCTCCTTTACAAGCGGCAGGAGAAACAGCTTATGATTTTGCGGATGAAACGACTTTTGGTGCGGTTGACGGTATGACTAAACAATACAAAAAAGCAGTGGCAGATTTCCAAAGAGGAGATTATATAAAAGGTATCAAGGATAGTTTAAATATACCTGTAAAAGGTATTGAATCAGCATATAATAACATGGTAAATTTATCTCAACAGGCAATAGATTGGGTTCAATCATGGTGGAGTGGAGACCAAAATCAAAAAGTATCTCCAACTACGGCCAACGCTATTAATACACCCTTAACTCCCCACGACGTACATCAAAGCGTTACATCTCAAGTACAATCTATTCAGTTCCAGCAAAGAATGGCGGAGAACCAAGAGTATATGAGGCAGTTTGTAAATCTTGGGGCGTTTGGTACGACAGTTCAAACAG
>Ga0256838_1000348_pt1 | contig 29595 bp, 35 predicted proteins | sample 4571419metaG_FD_185978 | JGI IMG/M metagenome (GOLD analysis project Ga0256838, IMG submission 185978) | Hydrothermal vent microbial communities from Guaymas Basin, Mexico - 4571-419 | ecosystem: Environmental > Aquatic > Marine > Hydrothermal vents | place: Mexico: Guaymas Basin | collected... | reverse complement strand
AAAATTGCTGATGAATTAAATAAAAAGTTAAACGAATTTAAAATATAAATATTCCACCCCAAAAGTCAAGACAATTTTTGAAAAATTTTGAGAATGGGGTTGTAAGAATAGAAAGTGAGAAAAGGAGTGTCAGAGCTTGAAAAAGTTGATAGAGCGATTAGTGGATATTTGACAAAGGATATTGATGCAATTGTTAGGAAAATATTAAAATAACCCAAATTGCTAGTTAAAATGGAATAAAAGACGATACCAGAGCAAAAGTATCAAACAGTGAGATATTATTGATAGGGTATATAGCCATGGAAGATTTTAACGGGAATTATTATAAAGCATATCAATATATTAAAGAAATGAAAATAGTGAAAATATTGGAATATACAAGATTTATCCGCAGAATAAACAAATTAGAAAGCGTAATAGAAAAACTGTTTTTATGGCTTTTTGCGGAATTGTTTAAAAGATTAGAAGGAGCACAAATTTATTCTGTAGATTCGTTTCCTGTGGAATTGTGCCAGATTTCAAGAGAAAAAAGATGTAGATTATACAACGACGAAAAACTAAAAGGTTTTAACGCTTCTAAAAACAGATATTTTTACGGTTTTAAGGTTCATATGGTAGTTAACACCAATAAAGAGTGGTTTTTTAACAAAACTTAAGCTTTTTATTTTAACTTATAGTTTCGACTATTTTTTGAAACTGGATAAAAATAAACAAAATTTACTTTTTAACTAGCAATTTGGGTATAATTTAATTAAAAATAAAAACAAGGTGTATAATGCAGGCAATTGTAGAGGAATTTTACACTGTAAAAGATTATGAACACTGGGAAGGGGATTGGGAATTAATAAACGGCAGACCTTACGCCATGGCTCCCGCGCCTTTTAACAAACATCAATGGATATTAATGAAATTAGGCTATCTTTTAAATTCAAAACTTAAAAACTGTAAGAAATGCTTTGTTTTAGGAGAAGCCGAATACAGAATAAGCAAAGACACCGTTTTAAGACCGGATGTAAGCCTAATTTGCGGGAAACTCGGCAAATATATTACAAAAGCCCCTTTAATTATTTTTGAGATAATCTCCTCATCCACCAAATTAAGAGACGAAATAACAAAAAAAGAGATATATAAACTTCAAAAAGTTCCGTTTTACGTAATGATTTATCCTGATAATAAAATAGTTATGATTGATTTAAAAAATGAAAAAGAACTAGAAAAAATCACAATAAAAACCCCATGCGGCGATATAACACTTACAAAAGAAGAAATTCTAGAGGAAATTAGATGAAAAGATATACCATCGCCCATTCTCCCGACGCCGATGATGTTTTTATGTATTACGCTTTAAAATTCGGGTGGGTAGGAAATAAAAAATATAAATTTCAAAATATAGCGGAAGACATTGAAACGCTTAATAAAAAAACGCTTAAAAACATTTATGACGTAAGCGCCATAAGCTTTGGGGCTTATCCGTTTTTGAAAGACGAATACGCCCTGCTTAAAACGGCCGTCAGTTTCGGTTACGGATACGGACCGAAACTCGTAAAATTAAAAGGAAAAAAATTAAAAAGAAATTTTAAAGTGGCCCTAAGTGGAGAATATACGACAAATGCCCTTATTTTTAAGATATATTATCCCAACGCAAGAATTGTTTACAAAAATTTTCTTGAAATAGAAGAAGCCGTATTAAAAGGGGAAGTCGACGCTGGAGTTTTAATTCATGAAAGCATACTGACATATGATGACAGATTGGAAGTGGAAAAAGAGCTTTGGGATATATGGGTTGAACTTGCTGGAGAAAGACCTCTGCCTCTTGGAGGCATGGCGATAAGACGTTCCATTCCTCTGATTGACGCCATAAACATTGAAGAAATGCTTACAAAAGCCGTATACGTGGCAAACAGACACAAAAAGTTACTATCAAAAATGCTTATTGAAAGAAATCTTGTCAGGGTAGATGACAGAATCCTCGATAAATACCTAAATCTCTACGCAAACGATAAATCAATAGAAATGGACGAAGAGCAAATAGAAGCAATAAACAAACTTTACGAAATAGGTTTTAAAGCAAAACTTCTTCCATGTGTAAAAGACATAAGGGATTATATGATTCCAAAAGAGTATAAAAACCTACGATTTAATGAAAAGTAAAAAAATGAAAAATGAAAATTTTAAAGAATGGCTAAAAACAAATGAACTTAGTTTAAAGTGTAAACCAAGAACCCAAAGGGCAAGTTACATAGAATTTTTTGAAGGAGAGTTTAAAGGTGACAAAGTCCCAGAATTTAAAAGAGGCGAAATTTATTTTGCAAAGCTGACCGACAGTGCTAAAATCAGACCTTTTTTAATATATCAAAACGATTACCTCAACAGGGCATGTTTTGAAGGCTTATATCATACAGTCGTTGTTTTGCCCCTTAGCGGACAGATTCTAGGGGGAGATTATCGTATTTTTATTCCTAAAAGAGATAATATGACCCGGGATAGTGAAATAGTAACAACGGCAATTGGTATAATTTCAACAGGAAAAATTATTTTTTCAAAAGGAATAGTTACAAAATTAACAAAAGAGGAATTAAATAGAGTTGATAAAGCGGTAAAAAAAGTATTGGGAATGGAGGAAAATGCAATCTGAAATTATAGCTCTGGCCGTAGCCACGTTAAAACTGGCCCTGCTTCTTTCTCTTCCGGCACTGCTTGTGGGAATGATAGTGGGGCTTATGATTTCAATATTTCAGGCCACAACCCAGATAAACGAAATGACGCTTAGCTTCGTCCCAAAAGTACTTGCCATTGCAGTGGTTTTAATATTTACAATGCCGTGGATGATGAACGAAATAATAGACTTTACCAAATACGTCTTCGGGCTTATACCTACGTTTTTAAGATGATTATAGATTTTTCAAAATTTTCAAGTATAAAAATAGGTCCGAAAACAGAAGTGGCGATAATAGACGAATATTGTTATAACAATGAGTTTCTAATAGGTAAAGCCACAAACACGCTAATCTCCCCCTCTCCCCCACCTATAGGAATTTTAAGCGACCGATATAAATTTATTAAAATAGAAAAGGGATATTTAAAAGTCGGGGCAAAAACCCAAAACAGGGTCTTATACTCCTTTTGCAAAAAAAACAACTTACATGGATTTGAGTTTTTAAATAAACTTCCCGGTACACTCGGAGGCAGTATTAAAATGAACGCCGGCGTTAAAGAGTATGAAATATCCAAAAACCTGGTCGCAATAAAAACCTTAAACGGATGGATTGAAAAAAAAGATATAAATTTTTCTTATAGAAGTTCAAATATCCAAACTCCCGTATTTGAAGCTATTTTTGAAATAAAAGAAGGTTTTGATTTTATATTGGACGAGAAATTAAAAAAACTGCGCTCAAACCAGCCAAAAGAACCGAGTCTTGGAAGCGTGTTTAAAAACCCCAAAGGCAATTACGCCGGAAGATTAATTGAAGCCGCAGGCATGAAAGGGATGGCTAAGGGCGGTGTGAAAGTAAGTGAAATTCACGCAAATTTTTTTGTAAATACGGGAGGAGGCACTTTTGAGGATATGATGTTTTTAATAAACGAAACAAAAAAAAGGGTTTTTGAAAATTTCGGTATAAAATTAAGCCTCGAGATTAAAATTATCTAATATAATTCGAATATTAAAAATGAATATCTTCCTGAATATCTTTATCCCCCCATTTTTTAATACAGAGTTCCCTTAAAACGGGATGAGTCTTTTTCTTTATGTTTTTACAATTTATTCTGTATCTTATTACTCTTTCGTCTTTGTCTAAAGTAATTCTTAATACAACTCTAGGAGATGAATAAGTAGTGTCTTTTAAATCAAAAGTCCCGTCTCTATTCTTAAATTTTGGGGTATTTCTTGTAGTATAATGCCACCTTAATCCTTTAACTAATTCTCTTCCGTAAACATTTATATAATTAGGGTTGGAGTAATCACTTGTTTTTGTATCCAAATTATCAATTTGCAATACATCTCCTAATTTAAAACTCTTATTATTTTCCAAATCCATATAATTTTGAGCTAATTCAACCGCATTTGAAACACCTGTGGTTAAAGTATAGGACATACTTTCAATAACTGAATGAGCCCTTATTTTAGAAAATTCAGAAATAACAACACCAACAGCAACTAATATTTCTATTATTAAAATTGCAAAAATAATTTCTACTAAAGTAAATCCTTTTTTCATTTTTATCACTTCTTCTCCAATTTCGAATGTAAAAACGCTAATGCTAAAAGTAAAAGCCCAAGTGTCCCTGTTATAACTTCGCTTATATGGAAAAATATTTTTAAAAGCATAATAACCGCCAAAACCCCTATAGCGTAATGGGCTCCGTGTTCAAGATACTTATATTCGTCCAATACGCCATTTTCAACCATCCATATCGTAAGGCTTCTGACAAACATAGCCCCTATTCCAAGCCCTATCATAATTAAAATAATATTAGGGGTAATGGCAAAGGCACCTATTACTCCATCAAAACTAAAACTCGCATCAAGGACTTCAAGATAAATAAGCCCCATCAGACCACTTTTGACCCCTTCCGAACTCAAAGCTTCGTTCACTCCTTTTAAAAGGGCGTAGCTTAAAAGCCCTAAAAAATAGGCAATAGCTATTTTATAGTCTTTAGCGTCATAAACAACGATTATTCCTATAACAACAGCCACAATAAAAGAGATATTATTTACTTTTCCAAACTTTTCAGCCGTCTTTTCAATAGGTTTTATCCAACGAATTTCTTTTTCCCCAAATAAAAAATCGCTAAAAACCATCCACAAAAAAGCTCCCCCAAAAGCATATATAAGCTTTTCGGTGGATAAAAGCACTTCATGGTACTTCTGCGGGTCAAAAAGAGCTATATTTATAGTTTCGTAAAATCCCATATTGGCAGCCACGGCCACTATTAAAATAGGAAAAACAAACCTCATCCCAAAAACCGCTATCAAAATCCCCCATGTTAAAAATCTTTTCTGCCAGATTTTATCCATCGTTTTTAAGATTTTAGCGTTAACAACCGCATTGTCAAACGAAAGAGAAATTTCCAGAATAGCTAAAACAGCCGTTAAATAAACAGCGCTGAGGCCTCCTATAAAAAAAGCCAAAACAAGTCCTATAACGGCTATTAAAAAAGAAAAATAAAAATATTTCACTTAAACACCTTTAAATTTTAAAAAGATTTTCAAGTTTGCTTGTATCTTTTGTTTTTTCTTTAGGTTCTTGAAGTTCTATTTTATATTTTGTAAGCATACTCGCAAGAGTAATATTAACCCCGTTTTTACCAATAGCCTTAGCTTTTTCGTTAGGGTCCACCTCAACATACGCAACACCGTTTTTTTCGTCTATTCTTACGTTTTTTACTATAGCGGGAGAAAGAGCCCTTGCAACAAATATTTCAGGTTTTTCCGAATACTCTATTACGTCTATATTCTCTCCGTTAAGTTCGTTTGAAATAGCGTTTATCCTAACCCCGTTTTTACCTATAATGGTTCCTATCGGGTCTATTCTCGGATTTAAAGAACTTACGGCAACTTTACTTCTAACTCCCGGAATTCTCGCACTTCCGTGTATTTTTATAATACCGTCCCTAACCTCCGGAACAGCCGCTTCTATAAGCTTTTCCAAAAACTTAGGAGAGGTTCTGCTAAGCTCAATAGTTATTCCTTTTTTATTATCGAAATGAACATATTTTAAAAGGGCTTTTAATACATCGCCCACTTCAAATTTTTCACCTTTTATTCTGTTTCTTCTAGGAAGAACCCCTCTTACCCCTTCAAGCTCCACCCACGTATTTTCATCAGAATCAACTTTAATTACCTCTCCGCTTACAATAGTGTTTAGTTTAGAAATCAGTTTTCTGTAAATTTCATTTTCCAAAAGTCTCGTAATTTCCCTCTCAAACTCTCTTTGAAGGGCCATAGCCCCGCTTCTTCCAAGCTTGCTTAAATCAAGCTCGGCTCTTAACCTGTCTCCTATCTGAGCGTTAGGGTCAAACTCCCTAGCTTCGTCAAGATATAGGTACTTTTCAGGTTCATTTAAAGCCCTGTCGTCGTTTACGACGGTAAAATTTTGATAAATTTTAAGCTCTCCGTCTTCTAGTTCCACATCAACGTCTATATCTCCTAAAACCTTTTTGGCCGTTTTGATTATAGAACGCTTAAAAGCCTCTTTAACCTCATCAAAATCAAGCCCTTTTTCGTTTGCAACCAGCGATAATAAATCAAGTACCTTATCCACGACAATCCTTTCTTGTTTTAATTTGTCTATAATATTAACTTTGTTATAATTTTACACAATTTTTTGATAAAATAATAATAAAAAGGAAATGCATGAAATTAAAACTTATCGGCGCCGATAACTCCATTATAGAAAAAGATTATGAAGAGTTCGTAAAAGAGATAAAACCGAACAGTTTTTTCTATTTTCATAAAGACACAAGTTACAAAGACCTAAAAGATTTAATAGATAAACTGGAAGAAGAAGGGTACTCCGTTTATTTCAGGGAAGTCAAATTCGGACTAGACGAGAGTGCCTATATGTACGAACTTCACATTATTTAAAAGAATAACATGAAAAAACTCTACATTGAAACGTTCGGCTGTCAAATGAACGTTAAAGACTCGGAACATATTATAGGCGAACTCTCCGAGTCTTACACTACCACGGAAAATCCAAAAGAAGCCGATTTAATTATCCTAAATACATGCTCTGTTAGAGAAAAACCGGTTCAAAAACTATTTTCCGAACTTGGAGCTTTAAGAAAAATAAATCCTAAAGCAAAATTCGGTGTTTGCGGATGTACAGCTTCACATATGGGAGAAGAAATTATTAAAAAAGCCCCTTATGTAAGTTTTGTTTTGGGCGCTAGAAATACAAGCAGAATAAAAGAGGCGATAAAAAAAGAAAAAGCGGTTATTACCGATATAGATTATGATGAAACCACTTATGTTTTTAAAAATGTCCATAAAAACCCATATAAAGATTTTGTAAACATAATGGTCGGATGCGACAAAAAATGCACGTTTTGCATAGTGCCGAAAACAAGAGGAAAAGAGATATCCATTCCTTTAGACTTAATTTTAAAACAGATAGAAAACCTTGCCAAAGAAGGAGTAAAAGAAATTACCCTTTTAGGGCAAAATGTAAACAATTACGGAAAAAGATTTAGCGTACCTCATCCTAAAGTTGATTTTACCGACCTTTTAAGAGAAGTCAGCAAAATAGAAGGCATTGAAAGAATCAGATTCACATCCCCCCATCCTCTCCACGCCGACGATAAGTTTTTAGAAGAATTCGCCACAAACCCTAAAATATGCAAACATATCCATTTTCCTCTGCAAAGCGGAAGTACAAAAATATTAAAAGCTATGAAAAGAGGATATTCAAAAGAGTGGTTTTTAAACCGATGCGAAATATTAAGACAAATACCCGATATAGCTATCTCAACCGATATAATAGTAGGATTTCCGGGAGAAAGTGAAGAGGATTTTAATGAAACCTTACAGGTAGTTGAAAAAGTAAAATTTGAGCAGATTTTCAGTTTCGTATACTCCCCACGGCCTCTGACAGAAGCGGCGACTTTTGAAAATCAAGTCCCTAAAGAGATTGCCAAAAAAAGATTATGGCGTCTTCAGGATTTACACACAAAAATACTTGAAGAAACGGCAAAAAAACAGGTAGGAAAAGTTTATAAAGTACTGGTAGAAGAAATAGGCATGGGAAAAAGCGATAATTTTTTTACGGTAAAACTTGACAAAGACCCTAACTTACTTGGTAAAATAGTCGATGTAAAAATAACAAAAGCCAATAAACATACATTGGAAGGAGAATTGGTAAAGGATTTTAAATAAAAAAACTGATATCTTTTATATTTTTTATTTTTATCGGTATTGGGGTTTATTTTTATTTAAACCCCTCTTACAAACTCTCCCTTGAAGCAAAATATTATTATGAAATGGGAGATTTTGAAAAAGCTTATAAATTAGCTCATGAAGCTTATTTGCTCGACCCTTACAATAGAATGGCTTTTACTGTTAAAATACAAAGCGAAATAGCAAAAGAATGGGCTAGATATATTCAGGAAAGTGAAGAATATTTTGCTAGAATAGAACAGATAGCCAATAAAGAAAACATAACACCAAAAGACAAAGCAAAAATAAAAATGATGCTTGAAATTTTGATAGACGAATACAAAACATTAAAACCCTCACTTTTAATACCCGAGTGGTTAAAAATAGAAGCAAAAAAAAGATACGAAAAGGCAAAGAGGTTATATGAAGCTATTACAACAGGAAGCGACTAAGTTTTTAAAATATATAAAACAGACTCATTCTCCCCAGACATACAGAACCTATGAAAGCGTAATAAAAGAAGCTTTAAACCATATAGAAACAGAAGGCAATATTATAGACATAACCCCTTACAGAATAAAAATAGCCTCGTTAAGTAAAAAAACAATAGCCAAAAAAGTTTCAGCTCTTAGAAGTTTTTTTGATTTTTTAAAAACGGAAGGATATAAATATAAAATAGTAGGAGACGAACATATAAAAGTACCAAAAACCCTGCCTAAACCCATAAGTTTAGAACACATAAAACAGGCCCTTAAAAGTGCGGATATGGAAGAATATCTGGCTATTATGATTATTTTTTCTTTAGGTCTTAGAATAAGCGAAGCGGCAAATATAAAATTAAAAGACATTAAAAACGACTGGATTGAAATTACAGGAAAAGGAAATAAAACAAGAATTCTGCCAATACACCCTAAACTTAAAGAATTTATAAATAAATATCTCGAACTTAATCCTAAAAAAGAATACCTTTTTGAAAAAGACGGAAGAAAACTTAATGAAAACAACTTAAGATATATTATTCAAAAAGCATTCAAAAAAATAGGCATTCACGTAACGCCTCATCAACTAAGACACTCCTTTGCCACTTATATGCTGGATAAAGGAGCCAGAATAAACGATGTAAGCGAACTTTTAGGCCATTCCTTTATATCTACTACACAGATATACACTAAACTTTCGAATTCATTAAAACTTAAAAATTACCTAAAAGCTCATCCGCTATGTGGTTAGAAAAATTTATAAAAAGAAACTTTATATCCTTCTATAAAGAAGAAAACTATAACCTGCTGTTAGAGACTGTAAAAAACAAAAATATTATAAACTCTCAAAAAAAAGAATTTGAGAACAAAAAAGAACTTGAAAAATTTGTAATAGAAAAAATAAACGAAAATCCTCAAACCTATACATCAACTGTATTATTAACCCTGAATCAGGGAGTAATAAACAGTTGTCAAAAAAAAGATTATCTAAAAAGAGATATAGACTATAACAACATTCAGTTTATATGCATCAACAACCAATATTCGTTTTATACTTCTATTTATGATTTAAATAAAACAAAAAAAGAATATAAATTCGAACTTGACTTTATTTACTCCATATTCGCCCCTATAGACTTTTTAGCAAAAGAGAGAAAAAACAGGTTTTACGTACTGGTATTAAAAGAATATTTAGCAATTTTAGGATACGAAGATTTTATTCCCATTTTCAGCGATATAATAACTATAAACGAAAAAGAAGAAGAGGAAGAAGAGGAACATATCGAAGATATAGAAGAAATAGATATTCTAGACGATTTAACAGAAAATATCGAAGATATAGAAGATTTAGACGATATCGAAGAGTTGGAAGAAGAAAACACAACACAGAGCAGTTCCACCAATATAGAAGTTTCACTTCTAAATTTTGTTCAGGCTTCTTTAAAAGAATATTATGAAAATTACAGCGAAGATTTTATAGAAAAAATTATTATTTTAGATACGGCTGAAATTTCTCCGTCCATAACCAGACTTTTAGAAGATGAAATTTTAATACCCGCGGAATATAAGAAAATAGACTTATTAGAAACTATCAATAGGATGAGCGTTGAGAGTTTATAGTTTTGTAAAACCAAAAAAGAAACCTCTTTTAAAAGAAGACACCAAATTGTGGCTTATATTTATTACAATTTCTTTCATTCTTTATATATCGTTTGGACTTTTTTTAGAAATAAAAAGCTACCTGTTTAAAAAAGAAACAAAAGAACTTTACAATCAAACATTAACCTTAAAACATAAAATAATAGAACTTAATAAACAAAAAGAGTTTATCTATACCCAAAAAGCACTTTACGAAGATATTATGATAAAAAACCAGCTTGTAAAACAACAAATTCAAAATTTACTTGATTTAATTCCCGACCCTATTACACTTGAAAAATTCTATATAGACCATAATAAGCTTATTATTTATGGAATAACACCTACTAAAGACGTATATAACCTTTTAATGCTGCCTCCTTTAGAATCGATTTTTGAACAGACAATTACCTATTTTTACGAACTTCCAAACGGATGGTATAAGTTTAAATCAGAAAACTTTATAAAGAGTGAAGATGAAAATCAAACTGAATAAGCCTAATATTAAAATACCTAAAATAACTATTTACGGTATAGACGTAATCAAAAACCTCGGATTTTTTGCTTTATATATAATAATAACCCTTTTGGCTATCACTCTTATTATCGCTCCTTCAATAAAAAAATTTAAACAGACCCAAAAAAAGTATTTTGAAGCGAAATACGAATTCAATATGGTTAACAATCAATATAATAAAACTTTAAACGAACTAAAAATGCTTAAAAAAGAAAACGCTAAAATATTAAACGCTTTTAGAAGAGATTTTAACATAAACAACTTTAAAAATTTCGCTTCCCAGTTTATGGAAATAACCTCTATAGAAAAAAACGGCACAAAACCTTTTAAAAAAGATTTTCTTACAACGATTTATTTTGTAAAATCCAAAATAAATTCCCCAAAGGATTTTTATGATTTTATAGACGCGTTAAAAAATTATAAATATATCGTTAAGGTCTATTTTCCTATAAATTTTCAAAAAGAAGGAAAAAAAATTCTCTTGACTCTAAAACTTGAACATTACCGTCTCAAAAATCCAAAAGCGTTAAAAGCCGAAGAAAAAGCCCACTGAAAATTATACCCTCCAAGTTCTCCCGTAACATTCAAAACTTCTCCCAAAAAAAATACATTACCAACCTTTTTGCTTCTCATAAAAAAATCCACTTCATCCGTATTTATGCCTCCCTTGCTGACTTCCGCCCTTTCAAATCCAAAAGTTCCGGCAGGAGCAAATTCGTAGGAGTTTATGTTTTTTAATCTATTTCTTTCCTGATTAGATAAAAATTTAACTTTTTTATCTTCTATCTGCTGAGCTTTTAAAAACTCTTTAACAAATCTTTTAGGAAGCGGAAGCTGGGTCGATATCTGTTTATCCGGATTTTTGAGGTAAAAAAAGACGTTTTTTCCGGCAAGAAAATCTATCTTTATTTTTCCCCTCTCCCACCATAAAGAAGTATTTAAAATAGCCGGACCTGTAATTCCTTTATGTGAAAAAAGAATATTTTGAGAATATTTTTTTAATCCTACATATACATCAGCTTTAAAAGATATTCCGCTTAAATTTTTAAACCAATATTCACTCGGTTGTACCGTAAGCCCTACTAAAGCCGGTTTAAATTCTTCAAAAGAATGTCCTAGTTTCTCTCCCAACCTAAGCCCGATGTCGCTAGCACCTAGCTTTTTAAAACTAGCTCCGCCTGTGGCTATTACTATATTTTTAGCTTCAAAAACGCCTTTATTGGTAATTATTTTATTACCTTGAATATCTTTAACCTCCGTATTAAAACTTATATGCTTTACTTTTTGTCTAAAAAAACTAAGAAGTTCTTCGGAAGAATTAAAAAAATACTGGTTTGGTTTTAATTCTTTTACTTTTAAATGATTCTCATCCAAAAACCTAAGTAAATCCTTATTATCAAACCGGTTAAATATTTTTTTTATAAAATTTTTATCTCCTCTGTAATTATCAGGGGATAAATTTTTATTAGTAATATTACATTTACCTCCGCCGCTTATTTTTATTTTTCTGCCTATTTCCGAAGTTTTCTCCAAAATAATATAATCTTTTTTCAAAAGAGTAGCCAAAAAAAGCCCGCTAGCACCTCCTCCTATAATAACTGTTTTTTTCAAAAACAATCCTTTTTAGATAGAATTATAATAAAAAGGAGAAAAATGCAAAAAAGAATTTATTACAATCATACGGATGCAGGAGGAGTAGTTTATCACTCAAACTATATAACTTTTTGCGAACAGGCAAGAAGCGAATATTTTTTTAAACACAGAATTTTTTTCGAAAACGAAGGATATGTGGTAAAAGAACTTAAGGCCAAATATATAAAACCTGCAAAACTAGGTGATATAATAACAATTCATACCTATATAAAAGAAGTAAAAAAAGCTTCACTGACGCTGCTTCAAACAATAACAAAAGAAAACATTGACATATTCGAAATGGAAATAACGGTCGTATTTATAAAAAACGGAAAAATATCCAAAATTCCTGAAAATCACTTAAGGATTATCAATGAACTCAAAAACAAAAGGTAATATGGGGGAAGACACAGCGGTAGAATTTTTACAAAATAAAAACTATACGATAGTAACCAGAAATTTTTATTGTAAAGGCGGGGAAATAGATATTATAGCTTATAAAAACGGGGTATTTCACTTTATAGAAGTAAAAAGCGGTATAAATTTCGAACCCGTTTACAACATTACTCCTCAGAAAATAAAAAGAATTATCAAATGTGCTTATTTTTATATGAAAAAAAATAAAATCAATGAAGCTTTTTGCATAGATGCGATAATCATTAAAAATGAAAAAATTGATTTTTTAGAAAATTTAACTTTATAAAAATAAAAAGGAGAAAGGATGAAAAAGGGGGTAGTGAAATTATAAGAGAGAAAGATTAACCTAACATTAATCCTACTTATTTTTTACAAAAAATTTACATTTTTCTTCCGGTTGAGGTTCTCCTAAATAAAATCCCTGAAAATAATCTATACCAATCTCTTTTGTTATTTCAAAAACCTCTTTGCTATGAACAAATTCGGCCACCGTTTTCATATCGCTTTTTTTTGCAAAATCCACAATAGTTTCAACTATAAGTTTAGAATGCTCGTCTTTATCTATATTTTTTATCAAACTTCCGTCTATTTTTAAATAATCTGCATCAAGTTTTAAGACTCTAGCAAAATTTGAATAACCACTTCCAAAATCATCTATCGCAAATTCGATTTTATATTTTTTTAGCATTCTTACAAACTCCTCAAGCATTTCATAATCGCTTATATCGCTCTCAAGTATTTCAAATGTCACTCTTTTAGCAATATCATATTCAACAAAATGTTTAAATATGTACTCTTTTATCTGTTTATTTATAACATCTTCAATAGAAAGGTTAATACTAAGACTCACATGAGGATATTTTTTTAAAATTCTCAATGAATGCGAGAGAATTTTTTGAGTTATAAAATGATACATTTTATTCTCTTTAAGAATACCTAAATAAGGATAAATACTTCTGATTTCTCCTTTTGGAAATTTTACCCTGCAAAGCACTTCATATTTAAAAACATTTAACTGTTTATCGAAAATAGGCTGAAAATAAGGGATAATCCAGTCTTTTTCTATCGCTTTTTTAATTTCATTAGACTTTTGAATGTTATCTTTTATAAAAAGATTAAGCTCTTCCTCAAACACTCCGACTTTTTCTTTTACGTCCTTTTTTATTGTTTTTACGGCTATATCGGCATTTTCAAGTAAAGGCTCCTCACATGCTATTCCGGCACTCATAGAAATTCTAAGTTCTGTATTATCCTGCATAAATATTTTGGATTCTATATACTTGATAAACTCTCTTGCTGTTTGTATCATCTTTTCTTTACAACAGTTTTCCTGGTCGAATAAAATCCCGAAATCATCGGCGCCAAGCCTATAAACTTTTGCATTTGGCATCTGTTTTTCTATAAATTTAACAAGCTCATTGGCTATAAATTTTAATACATCGTCCCCTACTTTGGTACCGAAAAAATCGTTAATATTTTTAAATTTATCTATATTAAAAACTATAAGTCCGGGTTTTTTAATCTTTTTTAAATCATTATTGAATTTAATCCTGTTTGCAAGAAGGGTAAGCTGGTCGTATTCGGCAAGAAAAACGGCTTCTTTAATTTTCTCTTCAAGTTTATAAATAAGCACAATAAGACTGATAGTAACACTCAGTATAAAAAGTATCATAAGCAAAGAAAGAAGTTCAAAAAAACGTAAATCTATTTTTGTAGTTTTTAAAAAACTTTTTAAAGCAGCGTTAAGATAACGTTCCGTAGGATAATTAAGAATTGTTTCGAGATAAATTTTATATTTAGGGAAATATTTTAAAAATATTTTTAAATTTCTGTAAAAAGCAATATTATACTGATTTTTTTCATTTAAAAGTTTTTGTACTTCTTTCAAATTTATCTTTTTTAAAAAATCATCGTCAATAGCCGTCTTTGCCAAAAAAACAGAAGAGATTATCTTTAAAAGTTCTTTTTTCGATTTTTCAGTGTTAAAAAAGAGATAAGGAATAGAGCTTCCAAGAAACATAAAAGAGTTTTTAACCGGCATATTGTAGCGTAAAAATTCAAAAACCAAATCCTCTTTTTTCAAAAACGCCCTTTTATATTCCAAAAACCTCTCATAAGACAACTTGTAATGATTCTTAAAAAACTCATTAAACTCAAGGTTTTTAATATTGCTTTTAATCCGCTTGACATCCGTTGCTATTAAATCGTTGTTGTAATAAAGATACAAACTTGCGTAAAGTATATGATAATTTAATTTATTTTCCTCTTCTTTTAGGAGATTAATTTTATATAAAATATCGCTGCTGTTAACAAAATACTCTTTTACAAACTTATTAAAATAAAAAACTCCCGCTATTACTGTCAATCCTATTAAACCTGCTATCCATACTTTAAACGATTTCATTTACCGCTCTTTATTTAGTATTTTAGGCATTTCGCCCGTAAGTGCTTGAAAAAAGGCATAAATAGCATCCACGTCTTTTTCTGGCAAATCTATACCTAAATTATACTTTCCCATTAACACTATAGCCTTTTTTAAATTTTTCACATTTCCGTTGTGCATATAAGGGGGCGTAACGGCTATATTCCTAAGACTCGGAACTTTATATACATATTTATCTTCTTCCCGTTTTGTAACCTCATACCTGTCTCTTCCCCTTGGAAGAGATATCTTCTCAAAAAACACACCAAGCTTTTGAAATGAGTTTCCCCCCATATTAACACCGTTGTGACATGTTACACAGCCGTATGCCTTAAAAAGAAAATATCCTCTTTTTTCTTCTTCGTTTAAAGCTTTTTTATCTCCTTTAAGATATTTGTCAAATCTGCTGTTTGGAGTAATAAGAGCTTTTTCAAATTCGGCAATAGCGTCATAAACCATGTCTGCTGTAATATAATCGCTTTTATATACGTTTTTAAAAAGCTTTTTATACATAGGATTGGCATTTACTCTCTTTTCCAACAGCGCATCGGTCATATCCATCTCAAAATGGTCCTGATTTGCCATTCTGGCCTGCTCCTGAAGGTTTTTAGCCCTTCCGTTCCAAAACTGCCGGTAGTTAAATACGGCGTTAAAAGCAGGCGGGGAGTTCATAGGTTTATCAATTCTACCAAATACCCCTATTGAAAACTGTTTATTATCCGCCCCTCCAAATTGAGGCTCATGACAGGAAGCACAGCTGACTTTACCGTCTCTTGAAATATTAGGGTCAAAAAAAAGTATTTTTCCGATAAAAGCTTTATCTTTATTATAATCTACGTGTTCGGGAATAGGAACAATCGGCTGTGCGTTTAACATAACGAATATCGCCAATATCAAAAATTTTTTCACAAAATCCCTTTCTTAATAAGTATAACACTCAATCCTTTTAAGCTTCTCTTCAAAATCCACCCTTTCAAAATCAAGTTCGCTTAAAGACGCTATTGTCCCTTTTCTTATATTTTCATAAGGATGCGTATATAAATTAAACCCAAGCTTATATAAAGCGCATCTAACAGGCGTTGCCACGGAATATGTGGTTAAAACGCCTTTTGGGTTTATAATTTTTTTTATATCCTCAAAATACCCTTTAGTCCAGAGCTCTTTATTCACTTTCGGTGAAAAAGCGTCCTGATATATTATATCAACTTTTTTCAAACTTTTTATAAATTCCCTCGCATCTTTTATTTGAACATCTATTGTAACATTTTCATCTTTATAATACAAATTTTCGCTGACCTTATTTATTATATGTTTAATGGAATTAAATTCTGATGGATAATCAAAATTTTTAAGGCTTTTTATAAGATTCAAATCAAGTTCGGGAGAGATTATTTTCAGTTTAACCCCCTCGGGTCTTTTAAGAACGCTTAAAAAAGAATTATATCCAAGCCCGAAACATATATCCAAAATAACTATTTCCCCTCCGAAATAATCGTTTTTTTCAGCTACTTTAAAAGCCGGATAAATATGTTTGTATAAAGATTCTACAACAGCCCCCTCGCTTGAATGGTAACATTCGTTATATTTAAAACTCTTTAGAGTAAAACTGCCGTCTTTAGTTTTGACCCTGCTCCATTCAGTCATTTTCAACAACCTCGACCAATGCGTTAAAAAGCGTTATAACGTCTTTATCTGCTCTTCTGAGGTGTTTTGTCAAGTTATAACTTATAATCCAAAGCATTTTAGAACCTATTTGAGGATAGGTATCCACTAAAGAAATAAAATCATTATGGTCGATTTCAAGTATTTTACTGTTTTTAGCCGCTTTTATCGTAGAACTTACAAGTCCCCTGTCTATTAAGTTCACTTCTCCAAAAAGCTCATCACTAGGCGCTTTAATATTGGTAATTACATATTCGTCCTCATAAACAGTAGCTTTCATAACGCTTATTTCCCCCTCTAAAAGCAAAAACGCCTTTTGGGAAAAATCGCCCTCCTTTACTATAATTTCACCTTCTCTCACATCTCTTTTAATAAAAAAATCAACCGCTATTTTATATTCCTTATCGTCCAATGTCTTAAACAAAGGATGTTCTCTCATAATATCTCCTCTATAATCAGCTGAATTTCGTTATTATAATCGTTAAAACCCACGGAAAACTTAAATTTTATATACTCTTCAAAATCTTCATCAAAATTAAAAATAACGGCTGGCAAAAAACAGTCTTCTTGAGAAAGAACAAGCTTATAATGATTGTCTTTGAGATTATAAACATATTCCACCTTAGCTTCAGCCGTAAATTTAGGTTTTGGATTACCCTCTCCATAAGGCTCAAACTCTTTTAAAATTTCATATAAATCATAATCTATTTCTTTAAAAGGCAGTTCTCCTAAGACAAAATCCTCAATATAAAAATCTTCTTTTTGATATTTTTTAACTTTTTCGTTAAGTTTTTCTTTTAAAAATTTTAAATTTTTCTCTTTCAGTTTCAATCCGCAAGCCATTTTATGGCCGCCAAACCCTTCAAGAATATCCGAACACTCCTCAACCATTTCAAATATATCTATATTTCCAAGACTTCTGCCGCTTCCTTTATAACCTTCGGCAGTTTTACTTAAAACTATAGCCGGTTTTTTATAGCGGTGAACGAGTCTGCTTGCTATTATTCCTACAACACCTTCGTGAAAATCTCCCTCAACAACCAAAAAACCGTCACTTTCGTCAATTTTTATCTGTTCAAGAATATTTTTTTCTATCTCTTTTCTTTTATTGTTTATCCCGTCAAGCTCAAGCCACAATTTAAAAGCCTCTTCATCGTTTTGGGAAATTAAAAACCTAAAAGCCAAAGAGGCATGACTTACTCTTCCAGCGGCATTAAGACGCGGTGCCACCTGAAAAGCTATATCCTCGCTTTTAAGCTCCTTTTGAAAAAATCTTTTTATAGCCGCACTAAAAGGTTTTAACGCCCTATTTAATCTTTTAAGCCCCATATTAACAAGGGTTCTGTTCATATGGGTAAGGGGCATAACATCTGCTATAACGGCAATGGAGAGCATATCCAAAAATTCCCTTAAATCGGTATTTAATTTCATTTGATGTTTTAAAGCCGCACATAAATACCATGCAACCTCAGCCCCGCATATCTCCTTAAAAGGAAAATCGGGGGATGTTTTAGGATTAACGATTGCGTAAGCTTTTGGAAGGTTATCGCAAGAAACAGGGGTGTGATGGTCGGTTATTATTAAATCTATCCCTTTTTCTTTACATATTTTAGCGGCTTCAAAAGAAGTAATACCGTTATCTACGGTAATTATCAAATCGGCTTTTATTCTCTCAAGCAGTTTTGGACTAAGGCCGTATCCCTCATCAAACCTGTCTGGAATAACTATTTCAAAATTATCGTAAAAGTTTTTAAAAAAAAGATGCATAATAGAAGAACTAACAACCCCGTCAACGTCGTAGTCCCCAACAACAACTATTTTTTCTTTTTTCTCAACGGCTTTTTTTATGCGTAAAGAAGCTTTTGTTATATCGTTTAAAAGAGAAAAATGGGGAAGATTAAGAGAACTTAATTCCTCTATCCTGTTTGAGAGAATTCTTCTGATTTTATCTTTTGTCAGCATCTTTTACATTTATATGCGTTTTCCACAAAAGACATAATTACCTTATTGGGATTTTTAAGTTTATTGGTAAATTCCGGATGAAACTGAACCCCTACAAACCAAGGATGGTCTTTAAGCTCAACAGCTTCTATAAGCCCTTCTTTACTTTTACCGCTTACAAGCATACCGTTTTTTTCAAGCTCTTTTTCATAAGCGCTGTTAACTTCGTATCTGTGGCGGTGTCTTTCTATTACTTTATCCGTTTTATAAGCCTCATGTAGTTTTGTATCCGGTTTAATCAGACACTCGTATCCCCCAAGCCTCATAGTCCCGCCAAGAGGAGATGTATGCGTTCTTATCTGTTTTTGTCCGCTAGCGTCAATAAATTCGTCTATAAGATATACTACAGGCTCGCTGGTATCAGGGTCAAACTCCTGAGAATTGGCGTATTTAAGCCCTAAAACGTTTCTGGCGAATTCTATAACAGCCAGCTGCATTCCAAGACATATACCAAGATAAGGTATTTTGTTTTCCCTGGCGTATTTAATGGCTTTTAGTTTACCCTCAACTCCTCTTTCCCCAAAACCTCCGGGAACCAGAATACCGCTAACTTCCGAAAACGTTTCGGCCATTTCCTCTTCGCTCATTTTTTCAAGTTTTTCACTGTCCACCCATTCTATATCGACTCTCATATCAAGATGAGCCCCACTGTGGATTAAAGACTCTATAAGAGATTTATATGATTCTTTAAGCTGCAGATATTTTCCTACAAACGCTATTTTCACCTCTTTTTGAGGAGATATGATTTTTTTAACCAGATAGTTCCATTCACTCATATCCGGATGAAGTTCACCTAAATCAAGCTGTCTGGCAATAGGCTTTAAAATATCTTGATTTAAAAAATTTAAAGGCACCTGATAAACGGTAGGAGCGTCAACCGCCTCAATTACCGAATCTCTTTCTACATCACAAGAGTCTGCCAGTTTTTCTTTTAAAGATTTTGGAAGGGGTTTTTCCGTTCTGCAAACAATCATATGAGGAGTAATTCCTATACGTCTGAGTTCCTGAACGCTGTGCTGAGTGGGTTTGGTCTTAAGCTCTCCGGCGGCTTTAATGTAAGGAATAAGAGTTACATGAACAAACATGGCGTTATTTTTTCCTACTTCGTGTTTAATCTGTCTGACGGCTTCTAAAAAAGGCAGTCCTTCTATATCCCCGACAGTTCCTCCAAGTTCAACAACTACTACGTCAACATCTTTTGCGACGTCTTTTATTCTTCTTTTAATCTCATCCGTAATATGAGGGATAATCTGAACCGTTTTTCCAAGATAATCTCCGCGCCTTTCTTTTTCTATTACGCTTAAATATATCTGTCCTGTGGTAAAGTTATTTTTTTTGCTTAAATTTTTATTTAAAAACCTTTCGTAATTTCCTATATCCAAATCCGTCTCAGCCCCGTCTTCCGTTACAAAAACCTCTCCGTGTTCAAAAGGAGACATAGTCCCGGGGTCGACGTTAATATAAGGGTCTATTTTTACCATTGAAACTTTAAGCCCGCTATGCTGCAAAAGAGTGGCTATCGAAGCCGATGTTATACCTTTTCCAAGAGAACTTAAAACACCGCCCGTTACAAAAATATATTTTGTCATTTATTCCCTTTTTTATTGAAATTATATCATTTTAATAATTTTATTTCCTCATCAAAATAACCAGGAAGCGTATCGTAAGGATTACTCCCGCTATCATCCGTCACATAAAGATACCTGCATCTGTATTTATATAAAATGTCTTTCATTTGAGTCTCATTTGCGTCATATACAATAATAGAGGATTTATCAGTATATGTTTCACATGTTTTATTTGGAATTAAAGAAGCATTTCCTTCATAAACAACAATATTATCCGCTAAAGAAAAATAAACGGCGTTTGGCATAGTCCCGGGATTTAAAACAATGTAATAATCCCCTTTTGATAAAATATAGTCTTTAAGGTCGCTGTAATAATCATAATGAACCGCATCACTGGTAACTTCATCTATAAAAAAACCTTCTATCTTGGGATAAAATTCTATCCATTTATCTATTTCGTCTTTAACTATTTCTATATTTCTTTGAGCGTAAGTGGTATATACATATCCAACCGGTTTCTTGCCTTTTGCAATCAAATCTTCTATTTTATGGGTATAAAAACTGTCTTTACTGTTCCCAGGACCGTTGTCGGGATTTACAATAGCCACAATATCCGCATCAGCGTCTATTACTTTTTGCCATAAATCACTGTCATAAAAATAAGCCGGTATTATCAATCCCCTATTAGAACTCTCCTTTACAACGCTAATCCCGCAACTAGTTAAAAACAATATCCCTATAAGAAGGAAATATTTTTTCATAACCGTCCTTTTTAGTTTCAATTTTATCACATTTTATGATAAAATGCGGTTTGCAAAACAAATTTTGAAGAAAGGTGGTGAGAGCAGTGCCAGGAATCGTAGTACATCCGGGAGAAGATTTCGAATCTGCTTACAGAAAGTTTAAAAGACAGGTTGACAGAAACCTTATCGTAGTTGAAGTTAGAAAAAGAAGATTTTACGAACCTCCAAGCGAAAGACGCAAAAAAGAAAAAATCGCTACTCGTAAAAAAATCCTTAGAAAACTTTGGATGCTTAGAAGATACGAAAGCAGATTATAATCTGCTTTTTTTCTTTTTTTCTTTTATTAAATTCACAGACACTGTTTTTAAATTTTAAACAAAAAAGAAAAAGACCCCTTATTTACCAAAAACGGCATCAAACATAGAGTCTTTTCCCTCGTTATTGATTTTTTTAGCCTCTTTTTCCGGTTTTCTCAAAACAGCCCCCGTTACAGCTTTTCCTTCTATTACTCTTCCATGGGAAATTTTCGGAAGCACTTTTGTGATTTTTACTTTTCCTATATATTCTTCATCTCTTCCTAAATATTCTTTAGTATAAGGGTCATACAGTTTTTCTCCAAGGGCGTATACCTCAAACACGTCGCCTTTATGTATAAACTTACCGCCCATATTAATCAAAACCCTTTTTCCTGAAACCCTTATTATTTTTGGAGGATATATATTAAAAATAATCTGCTCTACCAATACCTGTGCTATTTTATCTGCGGCTAAAGCCACTATGCTCTCAGGTCTTGTTTTATTCTCCGGAATATCAAACTCAATATCAATCGTATCTGCCCATTTTATCTGCTGGGTAGGAATATTTAAAATTCTGTAACTTATAGTCGCATATCCTTTTTTTTCGCTGAAACTTCTGCCCGTATAAGAAATTGTCTGAGTTTTTTTATCTATTCCGAAATCCAAAATTTTTCCTATTACGAAATAATCCGCCCCGAGCCTTTTTCCAAGCCTTGCAAGCTCAACCGGGTCCGTATTAGGATTTAAAAGAAAATTTTTTTCAAATTCGTAATATTTACTGTTTTCCCTGTCAAGAACGGTAAATTTTCTTGTCTGGGTCAATTTATTCACTATTGCCTGATTTATTCTGTCGCTGAGGGCTTTGCCATCAACCGCCACACCGTAAAAAGAGTAACTTTTTTTATATTCAAAAGGAATAACGGCAACCGCTCTTCTGTTTCTCGGATTAAGACCGGGGGATTTATATTTGTTAACAACCCTTGTTTTGGTAACGCTGACTTTAGCCACAAATTTATGAGGAGAAATCTCCTCAACGCTGTCTATTCTAAAACTATCCACTCTTCCCTGGGTAAGTTTGTCTATTTTAGACTGATAAGTAAAAACCGAAACGCTTTTTTTATCTCCCTCGACTAAAACATCCTGATTAATACTGCTTTTTTTTATATATACCCCGTTTAACTGACTCAGCGCCTCTATTAAAGCGTTATTAACCGCTTCTTCACGACTGGTGCCATAACCTGTACCGGTAATTATTTTTTCCGTTTTTACGCTGTAAACTTCTCCAAAAAGCATTCCCGAAATAAGTCCCAAAAGAAAAAAAAGTTTTTTCATACTAAAAATCCTCTACATCGTTTATAATTTTAGATTCTCTGTTTATTTCAGGCGCTGCGTGATTTTGATGAACTTTTTGAACTTTCGGTTTATTAATAATATTTTGGGAATTTTTCATTTTAATATATCTGTTAGCGTTATTAAACTGTCCGTAACTCCATGTAACTACAGACCCTACGTAAACCAGGTTGTTTTTATCTTTATAATCCCAGTTATAAACTTCGCTGGTACCTTTTAATCTGAAATTGGAAGTGGCTTTAATCTTTTTAAAATATTTATCAATTGTGTCTTTTATATCTTCTTTGATTTTTTGTACATCTTCCGAACCAGCTCCAAGAGTAGTGATTTTTTTTGCTATTTCTTCGTTTACCGATTCCACATCCTGACTTTCAACCGCCTGAATATTGGTTTTTATAAAATCTCCTATATAAGATTCAGCCCTCAACTTGGCTTTTCTTTTGGCTATAGCTATTTTTTTCATATATCTGGTTGGATTTTTGGTATTTAAAACGACAGACCACATTCCGTAAGATATAAGCATAGGTCTTCCCTGTTCGTCGTAAGTGTAACGAAGACCTATTTCTTTGAGATAATCCTCTTTTGTCTTAGGCAAAATATCTCTTAGCGATTTAGGTTTTCCCCTGACGTTTGTAGGTCTGCCTCTTGCTATATCTTTTGCAAACTGAATGGTTTTAGGAGACTGAATGGCTATAACGGCAACTTTAGTGGCTTTTCCCATTCCCGTATCCACAGTAGCCACTTTAACACTAAAAGGCACAAGTCCCGACATACTGTTAAAAGCCTCTTTTGCGATAGATGTAGAAAAATTGTCTTTAAAAAGCTGTTTTTTCTGCTCCACCGTCATTTTTTTCAGTTTTTCGGGAGAGACGCCTTGTTCTATAAGCTTTTGGTCTAAACTGTTTTCAACAACATCTAAAAATTTATCTATAATAACGGCGATTTTACCTTTTTGAGCCATATCTTCGGCTTCTTTTAAAGGAGGAAATTTATCGGCATTAGTGGAATCATCCTCAAACGTTTCATAAAGTTTTTTAACACTCTCTTTTCCAAACGTTTGCAAAATAAAATCAGCCTGCATATTTAACAGGGCTTTTTCATAAGCTATTACGAGTTCTTTTACATATGCCGGGTCTAAAGGAGATACGTTTACAACGGCTTCGCCGTAAAAAAACGTTCTTCCTTTTTTATCCGTTACCCCAAAAGGACCGTATTTTTCTACAAATTTATCTTTCCAAATCTCTATGGGGTCTGCATTATACTGTTGAATATTATTAGATTTTACATCTACTTCCGAAGCTCCAAAAAGCAATACACAACCGATTAACAAATTTCCTATTATTTTTTTCATATTCTATCCTTTTACCATGGAGCCGAATCGGCACTTCCGGCTTTTGAGATAACTTCTTCGCCCTCCCAAAAAGCAAGACCGCTTGTTACATCTGTAAGACTCATCTGAATATAATAATCAACTCTTTGTTCTCCGTTTGGAAGAGGTGTCATCCTTTGGATAATTTTTCCTGAAAGACTTAAATCAGGAGCTATAATAGTCCCTTTTTTAGCAACCGTTTTTTGGTTAAACTCATCGTCTTTTCTAAGCTTTCTAAGCTCATAAGTAGCCTTGTCTTCAGGCCCCCCGGCTCTAACCGCAGTTGTTACAATAAATTTTCCGCTGTTTAAAAGGGCTATTCTTATTTTTTTAACAAGCTGGTCTATGTCTATTCTCTGAGTTGTGTCGTTGGTAAAATCGCTTATCATCAAAACAAGAGGTTTACCCTCTTTTTTCATTTTAACCTCATACATTCTGTTAAGATAAGGCGATTTAAGCATGGATTTTACCAGTTTCATAGCCGCTTTTTCAAAATCCTCATATTCAAGGGCCAGTGTCGCAGGTTTTGAAACACCCTGCTGGCTGTTGATATATCGAACCTGTGAAGAGGAAGAAGCACATCCGCTAAAAAGAGCTATACTCACACCTATAGATACCGCTATTAAACTTTTTTTCATTGTTCCTCCTTCATTTCAAATTTAAAATCATAAGCCCTTGCATCACTTGCTATTGATGTTATCTGCTTTGTTTCTTTGGGATTTAAATAAAGCCTCTGCCAAGGCTCTTTATAAAGTAAAAAACCATCTTTATCAAACCATACGAATCTATACTGCATTTTTTGAGGCTCATCGGTATTGTTTTTAACCGTTAAGGCAACCTCTAAAAGAGAATTGTAAAACCTGCTTTTTTGATTAACAATAAAAACTTTTTTATAAAGCTGAGGATTGTTAACCTCAACTTTATTTTCATACGCCACATTACTAGCACCGCTTCCGCACCCTACAAAAAAAGCCGCTAAGGCTAAAAAAATAAACTTTCTCATTTAAAACCTTTGATAAGAGATTATAGGCTCGCTTGTTTTTTTAGGAATGGTAACAAACACTATATAGCTGCTCTTAGGGTCCGTTTTAAGTTCATATATCTTTTGACCATCAGGAGTCGTTATTACAAGTTTATCGGACGTTTGAACCTTAGCCACGTCAAACTCCTTAGGCAGCCTCTGCCATATTCTCGTATCGGCCCTGTTCATAGCACCCTGATATAAAGCACCCAAAACCCCTCCCATAACACCGGCCTTATCTTTTAACTGCTTTTGAATTACCGTTTGAACAACCGTTCTGGTAATTGCTCTTGTAACTATAACAGGAAATCTTTTTTTAAATTCCGTTTTAATTATCCTGTCCATAGAAGCCACTCTTTTTGTCTGAGCCTGTTCTTTTCCGTTTGAAACGCTTAAATACGCATAAGCCCTTTTTCTCATTTTTAAAGTAGGAAGTGCTATACCCGTATAATAAACGTTGTTTGAAAATAAAAACAGAGGAATGTCTATTCTTAATTCTTTTTTTATAGGACCCTCGCCGTTAAAAAAAACAACCCATGTATAATTCTGTCTTCTTGCGGCAACAGAGCCTTTCATTTTATCCGCCATTTTAAAATCGTCAAGAACGTAAACATCCCCTTCATCAAGTCCTTTAATCATACCGTAAGTCTCTTTAAATAAATCCGTAGCCTTAGCGTAATCTCCCTGATTTAGGAAAAAAACGCCGCTTAAATAAGTAACAAAAGGGTTTACAAAATCCGGATACGGTTTAAAAGCAAACAAATTCGTATATTTTTTTTCAATCGGCTCAAGCGTTTTTTTATTAGACGCCGCCGAAGAGATATCAAGTCCTTTTTTGTTTTTAAGTTTTTTTTGAGACTCTTTTTTTAGTTTTTCTTTTTCTTTTTGAATCTCTTTTGCAAAAAACTCTTTTGCCCTTTGCTGTCTTACAAGAGCCCTGTTAAACTCAACCCTTGCGTTTTGCATATCGCTTAAATCGATAAAATCGATACCTTTATATGCGTTTACCATAATTTTTTCGTAAATTCTCGGTCTGTAGTCCATAAAAGTATCGTTTGTAAGAGTCGCCCCTGCATTTGCAAGAATTTTTGAGCCCAAAACCTCTTCGTCATATTTTTTAATAAGTTTTTCCGCTTCATCGAAATAATAAACGCTGTCTTTATAAGACTCAACATAATAACTAACGGTCCCGGCTTCATAATCCCAAAGCAAATCGTCGGTTTTATTTTCTTCTTTGTATTTATTAAAAAGTGCCTGATATTCAGTTTTTGTAGAAGCGTTTTTAGCCTCTTGAAATTTAGAAGATTTTCCAAGATTGCTTATGGAGTTGCTACATCCCAAAAACAAAAACCCGGCAGCTAAAACAGCAACACTCTTTTTTACCATCCTTTTCATCCTTTCTCTAAGAATTAATAGACTTTAATTGTATAAAAATTTAAATTAATTTTCAATTAACAAACATCTAACATTTATTAAACTCTACTCTTGGCATAATTTTTAAATTTTTATAATCGGTAAACATTTTTTGATTATACATCTCAACCCCAGCCCTTGCTATCATAGCGGCGTTATCGCTTGTATATTTCATTTCAGGATAATATAGTTTAAAATGAAATTCGTCTGAGAGTTTTTCAAACTCTTTCCTTAAAGCCAAATTTGCACTCGCACCCCCCACTATAGCGAAATGTTTGGGTTTATATTTTTTTACAGCCCTTTTTGCCATAAAAATCAGATGCTGTATCGCTTTTTTTTGAAAAGAAGCCGCAATATCTTCTTTTTTGTATCTCTTTTCCTCAATAGCAAGCCTTACGGCGTTTTTAATGCCTGAATAGCTAAACTTGATATCGGAAGAGTTTTTAAGGGGAAGCGGCAAACCGACAATACATTCTCCTTTTAACGCAAGTTTTTCAATCACGGGACCTCCCGGATATCCAAGCCCCAGCATTTTTGCCACCTTGTCAAAACTTTCACCGAAACTGTCATCAAGGGTAGTGGCTATTTCGCAAACGTTTTTTATACCGTTAAAATTAAGTATTTTAGTATGACCGCCGCTTACCAAAAGCACCATCATAGGTTTTATCTCTTCTTTTTCTATAAACAGGGAATAAATATGACCTATTAAATGATTTACCCCTATTAAAGGCAGTTTTAACGAAATAGACAGAGCTTTTGCCATAATCACTCCCTCTTGAAGAGTAACGCTAAGCCCCGGAGCGTTTGTAACCGCAACCGCTTTTAATTTAGGAAAAAAATCTTTTGTTTCCTCCAAAATTTTAGGCAAAGCTTCGGCATGAAGTCTGCTTGCAAGTTCCGGTACCACCCCTCCGTATTTACTGTGTTCTAGTTCTTGAGAAACTTTTTTATGAAAAAGAAGCTTTTTTGTTTTTATATCCATAACGGCTATGCTTGAATCATCGCAACTGCTCTCAATGGCTAAAATCATAAAATTTCCTTATATATTAATTTTAAATGTATTTTAACATTAATTTTTTATTATAATATTAAAACAGAAAGGAGCTCCTATGAAAGTATTACTAATAGAAGACGATGAAAAACTGTCAAAAGCGATAGAAGAAGGCTTAAAAAAACAAAACTTTAGAGTAGACGTTGCAAAAGACGGGGAAGAGGGATTATATCTGGCAAAAAACAACCAATACGATGTTATGATTATAGACTGGATGCTTCCTAAAATAAACGGTATAGAACTTATAAAAAAACTAAGAGAACACGAAATATTCACCCCGGCTTTAATTTTAACCGCAAAAAGCGATATAGACGACAAAGTGGAAGGGTTAAGCGTAGCTGACGATTATCTGACAAAGCCGTTTGATTTTGATGAGCTGATAGCAAGACTCAAAGCTCTTTTTAGAAGAAGTAAAAAACTTCCGGAAAATATTATTAAAGTAGGCGATTTGGAAATGAACCTCGATACGAAAGAAGTAAAAAGGGCGGGAAAACCTATTGAGCTTATGGCAAAACAGTTTGAGCTTTTAAAACTTTTAATGATTAACAAAAACAAAATAGTAACTCCCGAAATGATAGAACAAAACTTATGGGAAATGAACGAAGAGAGACACTCAAACGTAATTACGGCCCATATTTCTTATATAAGAAAAAAAATAGACAAAGGATTTGATAAAAAGCTCATAAAAACAATCAGAGGCATGGGTTATAAAATAAGCGATGAATAATTTTAAAAACGAACTTTTTTATAAATACGCTTTAGTCGTTTTTTTAATTATCGCCTTTTTTGAAGGCGCTTTAATGTTTGCTTTGATAAAATCATTCGACACTCATTTAAAAGACAAATTAACCATAATAGCTTCTCAAATAGACCCCAAAAACTTTAATAAATCCACTCTTTTAAATTTGCAGCACAAATATAAGGTTTTTCCCCTTTTTGTCAGAATAACTACGATAAACAGCGATAAATTCAAACAAAACATAAAAGAGGGATATTCCACAAATACAATAAACACGCCTCTTAAAAAAGAAAAAGTTTTAACCTATACTACAGTAAAAGACAATTCGATTATACAAATATCCACGCTTTACTCCACCAATGACGATAAAATTTCCATTATAAAATTTATTTCGATAGTAATTTCTTTTGTAATATACCTCATTGTTTTGCTTGTAGGCTATAAATTTATAGACACCATTGCAAAACAGATAGAACTTACCTTTAAAAAACTTAAAAATTTCAATTCAAACGTTTCCCATGAACTAAAAACCCCTCTTGCCATTATGAAAAGCGAAATAGAAGTGGCTTTAATGAATGAAAACAAAGAATGCGATAAACTTCTAAAAAATATCCTTGAAGAGATAAACTATATAAACGATATAACGGAAAAACTTCTTTTTTTAACAAAAAACTACCAACAAAATAATTTTGAAAAAGTGGACTTAGAAGAACTTATTTTTGAGCTTTATGAAAAATACTCCAACAAAATAGAGTTCACATTCGATTTTGGAGAAGACGATTATGAAATTACGGGAGATAAAACGCTTCTTAAAATAGCTTTAGGAAACATTATAGAAAATTCGATAAAATACGGAGCCGATAAAATAAACATTACCCTTAAGAAAAACAAAAACAAAATAATTTTAACGATAAAAGACAACGGAATAGGTATTCCAAAAGAAAAACTCCCCTTTATTTTTGATGAATTTTACCGAGTTGACGAATCCCACAATAAAAGCATAAAAGGATTTGGACTAGGGCTTAGTATTGTAAAAAACATATTAAATCTTCATAAAGCCAAAATCAACGTAAAAAGCGAAAAAGGAGTAGAGTTTATTATTGAATTTCCGGCAGCAAATCAAAAAAGTCAAAAAGTGGGCTTATGAAACACACCGGAATATTAAGTGTACAAAACATTGAAAAAGGCGCAAAATTTGTATTTAAAATAAGGAAATCGATGTGAAATCATTGATATACCATGAACAAACTAAACACTATCCCAATAAATTCGCAAAATCTTTAGGATACCTTGACTGGGAAAATCAGCCAAACCCATATAAAAGTTACTATAAAGCTCCAAAAATTCCTCTAAAAATTTCAAATCCCAAGCCTATGCCCTATGAAAAACTGTATATAAAAA
>Ga0256838_1000347_pt1 | contig 29728 bp, 28 predicted proteins | sample 4571419metaG_FD_185978 | JGI IMG/M metagenome (GOLD analysis project Ga0256838, IMG submission 185978) | Hydrothermal vent microbial communities from Guaymas Basin, Mexico - 4571-419 | ecosystem: Environmental > Aquatic > Marine > Hydrothermal vents | place: Mexico: Guaymas Basin | collected... | reverse complement strand
AATCCCGAAAGGAGCCGCGGCCGCCAGGATGCCCAGAATGATGATCCCGTAGAACACGAGGTTCTCAAGCGGCTTATACACGTAGCTTGGAAGCCTTGGCTCAAGGCTCCTCCTCATAACCCTTCTGGCCGCAAACGCGAACCCAACAGAGACAACGATAGTCACAGCAGATAGGAAGATCTTCTCCGCGTTGGCGGTTATCCTTCTCCATGCCTCTCCAGTGAGGTTCGCAGCATCAACCAAGGCCCTACCCCACCTCTCTAAAGGGCTATGGACGCGGCGCAGGCACCGAGAACACGGGCGCCAGGAGCGTTATCTTCCTGCCCCGCTGGGCCAAGCTCAAGCCATCCACGGGCGGCTCCTGGGTGGCCTTCACCTCGAGGAACGAGGCACGAGCAACAGCCTCAAGCCGGGGATAGTAGAGCCTAGCCTGCTCATCAGTAAAGAGGGGCAAGCCCACAGCATAAAACCCCACCCCCGACAAGAGCAGGGGCTCGCCGTTGACCTCGACGGCGGTATAGGCTAGCCCCGGCCCCCTACTAAGCCCCTCAGGCTCCTCCGCCACGGGGCTACGGTAATAGCGGCACACGTTACCCCCTACTATGTCGCCCACAAGCGTGAACTTCGCTCTCGTCGGCGACACGTAGGCTACAACTGTTCCCCCCGCCACCACTGCGACCTCATATGGGGCCAGAAACCAGAGCCTACGGACAGCCCTGCCCGGATACACAACGGGCTCCGAGAACTCAACGAAGATACATCCCGTCAGCCGCTGAGGCCGGTTAAACGGTGCGACGGGCTCGAGGAGAACCTCCTCCACGCTCGAAGGTGCGCGCACCCTGCTACAACCATGCGGGTCGCACGCCTCAACAATCCCGTCTTCGCCGAAGGAGACGCGGGCCTCGCCTATCTCCTCCACCGAGCTCCTCCGCAGCCTCCGCGGGTAGAGACGCTGCTCCATGCCGCCACCACGCCACAGGAAGGACAAGGCTCTCGGCGCCACCCCCTGGCGCGGCCACAAGGCCCTTAGGGAGGCCTCTCCTTAGGCCTCTATCCCCTCTGGCGGCCCTGCCTCGAGCCCGAGCCTCGCCGCTACGCCCCGCGCGGCGAGTATACCGGTTGCTGCTGCTATGTTTATCCCGCGGCTCAGCCCGGCCCCGTCTCCCGCCGCGTATATGCCCTCAACACTTGTCTCCATGGTCTCAGTGTTTACCCTCACCCTGAGGCTGTAGTACTTCACCTCGGGGGCATAGAGGAGGGTGTGCTTGCTCCAGACACCTGGTGCTAGGTCGTCGAGCCTCTCCAGGCCCTCAAGTATGTCTGTCAACACTCGGTGCGGGAGCGCCATCGCTATGTCGCCGGGTGTGACGCTCCGCAATGTGGGCTCCACGACGCTCCTCGAAACCCTGTCCCAGGTGCTCCTCCTCCCCGCGGTGAGGTCGCCGAGACGCTGCAGCAGCGGCCTCCCGCCACCCAGCTTAGTGGCCATCCTTGCGATGCTCCTGCCGTACTCCAGTGGGTCCTCCAAGGGGTCGGTAAGCTTTATCGTGACGAGGAAGGCGAAGTTTGTGTTCCTGCTCCTCCTCCCCGCGAATGTCTCCCCATTGACCCCCACAAGTCCTTTCTCGTAGTACTCCTCTACGACGAAGCCGCCAGGGTTCGTACAGAACGTCCTCACACGGTCATCATAGGTCCTCGTGTGTATTATCACCTTCGGGTCCCAGACCACGCTCGTAAGCGGCTCCATAACCGTGTATGGGACCTCAACCCTGACCCCAACGTCGAGAGGGCCCGGCTCAGTCTCGATGCCCAGCCTCCGGGCCTCCTCCGCCAGCCACTTCGCCCCACTCCTGCCGGGCGCAAGCACCACAGCCCTAGCGGCTACTACGCCCCGGCTAGTGACTAGCCTGAAGCCCCCGCCCTCAGCCCGCTCAACCCTCTCCACCCTTGTGAGCGTCAGAACGTCTACCCCGCTGCGCCGCAGATAATCCTCCATAGCCGCGATTACCTTGGCCGCGTTCTCGGTCCCCATGTGGCGCTGCCTTATGGGCACAAACTTGGCCCCCGCTCTCACCGCCCTTCGCTCAAGCTCCGCGACCCTCCCAGGATCGGGCTCGAACAGCCTGTCCCGGGGAGCGCCGAATGCAACAAACACCTTGTCCACCATCTCCACGAGCTCCATCGCACGGCTCCAACTGCCCAGCAGCCGGTCAAGCTCTCCGCCCACGTCGGGGCGCAGATTGATTATCCCGCTGCTCAGCGTCCCAGCGCCGCCCACTCCCTGCAGCAGGTGGCACGGCCTACAGTAGGCGCACTTCCCCGTCTCCCGGAGCGGGCAACGGCGCCTGGCGGCAGACAGCCCAGCGTCTATCAGCGCGACACGGGCCCGCCCCCTGGCCGTTGCGCGCGCGAGCCACAGCGCGGCGAACAGTCCAGCGGGCCCAGCACCCACGATAGCCACGTCGTAGGCGGCCAAGCCTCCGTGCACCTCTCCTCGACCGCTTTAGGCGGGCTCGAGGCCAAGCTCCCTACTCCTATCCACTGTGCACTCCACCGCCTCCCCGGTGCCCACGAGCGAGACCGGCACGCCAAGCTCCTCCTCTAGCTCCTCCAGCCACCGCCTAGCCTCCCTAGGCAGCCTCTCCCAGCTCCTAGCGCACCTAGCCTCGGGGAACAACACATCCAGCTTAGTCACGGCCACGTCGGTCGCAGAGTTGGCCCTCACAGCCGTCCGGGCAAGCTCCATGTTGAAGGGTGCTGCCCTCCGCGGCCTACCCGTAACCGTGCCGTACTCCACCCAGCCGAGTTTCTCCGCCTCCTCCCTTCCCAGCTCTCCCGGCAATGGGCCGCCGCCGACGCGGGTCACGAAAGCCTTGAACACTACCGTTATCCGGGACACATGCCCTGGCCCCAGTCCGGCCTCGCTGAGCGCCGCGGCTGCGGTAGTGTCACGACTCGTGACGTACGGGTAGGTGCCGTGGTAGAGGCTCAGCCAATACCCCTGCGAAGCCTCCACGAGCACATACTCGCCAGCCTCGATGGCGTCGAGAAGAAGCCCTTGCGTGTCAGCGAGGAAACCTCGCAGCTCCTCGTAGTCACTCGCTAGCCTCAGCCTCCTCAACACCCGGTCAACCATGGCTGCGCCAACGCCAGTACCGGTCGACCCAATAGTCTTCATGAGGTAGGGGTCACTGCGCTCTCTCTCAACATGCTCATCGGTGATTATGCCCGTGAGAGGATCCAGGAAGAATCGACCTCTGAGGTCATAGGCGGAGGCTTCCTCTAGGAAGACGCGCAGATGAACCAGAGCACCACGAGCAACGAGAAGTGTTGTCGAAGGCTCCACTAGGGCGCTAGGTGCGGCCCTTAACTTGTAGACGCGGCCATTGTTGACAACCGTGTGGCCGGCGTTCGTGGCCCCAGTTCTCACGGCGTAACGTGGACGATAACTCCGGGCGAGGAAGGCTACTATCTTCCCCTTCCCCTCGTCGCCGAAGAAGCCTCCTACAACCACGTGCGCAGCCACGAGCTCCCAAGCTCTTGGGTGGGAACCCTGTGGGTAGAGACTTAATAACAATAGCTATCTATACTGGGCTTTGTACAAAGTTCAATCAACTCATTTAACTTGGTGAAGACACCGGGCCGAATTAAGTACAATAAAACCCTATAGAGAACCATAGGGGAGCACTTGTGATAACACCGTGACGTGCATATTGTGTCAAGCAGCATTTGCTTCCGGACCCTACTGGATCGTAGACTACTCTGGACAACTGGGGCCCTCTTTTCACGTACATCTCTAGGTCTCATAGGATACACTCTACGTTCCACGTCTGGGCCTCGCATAAGCGTATATCACAACAAATGCTTCAAAGAGTATCAGCCCGGTAGCGGCCAGTAGCGCTATGAAGCCTAGCGATTCCTCTCCATAGGTAGCTAGATCTAGACCTATGAGCAGAACCAATAAGGATGAAGGCGTTATTAATGCTACTATTTCATACTCCTTATCGCTTAGCCAGGGGTAAGCGTAGACTTCGGGCTTTTGAAGAGAAAGAATAGCCATGTATATGCTAACACACGAGAAGGCAACAAGAATAAGAGATGTATCAAGTAGGCCACGCGATAAGAGATCGGCAACAACTACCAGCGTCAACACTGCGGAGACTATGCTTATGGACGCCACGAGTAGCCGGAGCTTATGTCCTAGTTTCGGGATGGGTCTAGATGGCGCTAGTACAGCCGGTTCTGTAAGCAACTGCTTCTCAGCGTATAGTTGCGAGTACTCTATTAGGGCTATGGTTGCAGCGATATCGCTGAATAGGAGAAAAACAGTCCCAGCGATGACGCCATATTCTAGCCCGATGAGTGCAGCCCCAACCCCAATGGCAAGTAGTATTTTGCCTGCAAGCTTGTTGAAATATTTCCAAATCTTCTTGCTAGCCATGGTGTACGATGCCCTAAAGCCTATGAGAGGATTTACATCCAACTTTTCAGATATGAGCAGCAAAATCAGAGCCATTAATGCTTGTACGAGGCCTAGAAGCATAGCTACAAGATGTAGAGACATGGATTTCTCGTCCCCTACACATCTACCTAGATTTTTGCTTAACGTTTTGGCAGATACTACTCCTTGCGTACAGTAATTCCTTATAGAAATGATCTGTTATACAGGGCAGTGACACTATCACATATTCTCCTTGATAATGGAATACAAGAGCTTTTTCCTTGTTAGAGTCGCTACTTAGTACAATGATTACACGGGCGCTGGTGTGATTAGTTGTATGGTAGTAGCCCATGTGAATGCCGGAGAATGGGTCAGCGAGCCCATTTAACCGTAATGAGAGCATACCGAGAGCCTTACGTGCCGATGTAAGCGTTATACTTGTGTTACATAGGTCCAATTTAGCTGTGTTGTTATCATAAAATCTTACGTTGATATAGGTGTTGTTAAGCCATACACCGTAGTCTAGGCCTGGACGGATAGCGTAGATCGTTGACACCGCCACTATAGCTAGTGTCACAGAGGCTAACGCAGGAACTAAATATTTCAAGTGTTTCCTAAGCCGAGGATGCCTCTTCACCAATATAAAGGATGCTGGAATAAGCAGCCCGATATCTAGCGCTATTGCAAGTATCATTAGAGGGCTTCTTAGCTCTTCACTAAGCAGTTCTGATCCACTAATTGTACAGCTTATACCTGTAGGTTGAGGAGAGAATAGATACGCGGTCATATAGTCCGAACCCCGGAATCATACTATGAGAGCACTAACATATAAAAACTTAAGCGTATATATAAATTGTATCGAGGAGGAGTGCGGGGTTCGGACTATCATTGGATTATCCTAGGTTGCGGGACAAATACGCTCTCTTAGCGTTTACTCTAGTAGCTTATAGCACAGCATTCGCGCTAGACTACCTCATTGTACTGCCACTATTATGGGGAGATACATCGATCCTTAGAAGGATCCTTAGAAGATCTCTACTAGTCGCAGTGCTCGCTGTAAGAATGTGGACACCGGCTCTCGGGGTTATGGTTGCTTCAAGAAATAGCCGTAGCTACCTAGATCGTATAAAGCGCGATATTAAAGAACTTAGCCTAAAAGACGTTGTGTTAACAGCACTAGTCGTCAATGGAGGCTATCTATTTTCAGTAATTATTGCTACAGTTTTGTTTAGAATACCGCTAGTACCCTGCATACCCGGCATCAGCATCGGTCTTCTGGCACTACTTGTTATCACCGGTCTCGTCGCGGGAGTAACTATAAACGGCCTTGTAGCTATCGGAGAAGAGCTTGCATGGCGTGGATTCCTACTTGACACACTTAGCGCTAAAATAGGAACATGGAAGGCCCTACTTGTAATAGGCATAATGTGGGGTCTATGGCATGCTCCCCTGATAGCTAATGGCTATAACTTTTCTAACGGCATACTTTCTCAATGCGGAGGATCGGTTAAAGGGCTCATAGCTATTATAGTATTCACTCTCTTCACGATATCCTTTGGGGCTGTGCTATCTCTGCTTCGTCTCGCAACCGGTAACATCTACGTAGCAGCCGTGGGCCACGGTATTGCTAACGCAGTTGCCGGTCTCTATGCTGTGCTCCTCAATGGGTCGAGAATAATAGCTCCACCTGCAGGAATATCAGCCTCATTAGCATTCGCGGTGACAGCTCTAGCCCTTTCAACGTTTGCACGCCGAGAGGTGGTGCGCACTGAAGCAAAAGGATCCTGCAGAAAGTTTGCTACGTGACGCCAGGATAGGACTCATGGCTCTCATGGTTCTGAAGCTTCTAGTCAGCCACGGGCCTCTCCACGGTTATGCTGTGATGAAACACATAGAGGAGCTGCTTGGCGAGACTCCGCCAAAAAGCACTATCTATGATGCTCTGAAGAGGCTCGAGAAGCTTGGACTTGTCGACAGCTATTGGGCGAGAGGCCCGGAAGGTACGGTAAGGAAGTACTATCAGGCCAAGTCTGATGCTTCTCACGTATTAGAGAAAGTGCTTAGAAGCCTCTGCTCTCTCATCATGCCTATCCTCCGTGACGCTGATTGTATGACGGGCTAGAATAGAGACCAGGTGCTAGGCCGTCTTTGGCCTCCTTAGGGCGATTAGGGTAGGGAGTCCAGGGCAGGTTAACGCAGAGAGAAGAGTGAAAAAGGAAAAAGTATCAATATCCTGCAAAAAGGTTGGTGTATTATCAAGTATTGATTGCCGTCTCTAGTCTGGTATTGCCGTCGTTACTGTAGCTTTATGTTCCAGGTGAAGCTGTCGCTGCTGTAGTGATATACGCCGGCCAGCTCCCAGGTGTACTTGCCGTCTTTCTCTATTACTACATACAGGTTGTAATCGGCGAATGCTCTGTCGCCAGCCTCGTCGAGCACTATCCAGCCGGTAGCGCCGAAGTAGTTGTAGGCCACATCGGGCAGTATGTTCTTTATAGCCTCGCCGTCATACTTCTGGGTCACCGCTATGCTTAGCGCGGCCACCCAGGCGGCGTCGTAGGCGGCGAGGGCGTAGGTGTCGGGCTCCCTGCCCAGTGTCTTCTTCAGCTCGGCCACTATCTTGTCATACTTCTGGCTCTTGGTTGCAGCGAATATCGGGTTGAGGAACTTCACCTGGGCGGCGAACTTGGCGGCCACCGGGTTCTTCAGTAACTCAGCTAGTAGGGCGGTGCCGTCGCTGCCGAACCACATCACCTTCTTTAGCACGTCGTACTGGCTGGCGGTGGTGAACACCTGGACGACTTCATTGAAGCCTATGTAGACCACGGCAACCTTGTCGGCACCATACTTGTTAACCGCTTCCTGAACCTTCTGGGCCAGCTGGTCGACCTCGTTAGCGAACTCCTTGGCCTTCGGGTCATACCTGGGGCCGTCGATGACCTCTATGCCGAGCTCCTGGGCGGCCTTCTTGACGGCGTCGTGGAGGCCGTCGCCCCAGGCGTCGCCACGCCACATGATAACTATGGCCTTCTTGCCGAAGAACTTAGCCATCTTTGCTATCACTGGGCCCTGTATCTCGTCGGTCGGGCAGAACCTGAATATGTAGTCGCCGGGTATCGCCAGGCTGGGAGCGGTGCTGCTCTGGCTTATCACCACTATCTTGTTCTGATCGGCGTAGCTCTTTATCTGCTTCACCTCGGCGCTTGTCATCGGGCCGATGACTACCTTTATGCCCTTAGCGGCTAGGGCCTGCAGCTTCTGCAGTGCAACCTCGGGCTTAGTCTCACTATCTTCAACCACTATCTTTATCCTAAATGGTGCACCGGCCTTCTCCAGGAAGGCGTTGATGTCGCGCTGGGCCAGCTCGAGGGCCGCCTTGCTGTTCTCGCCGTAGCTAGCCAGGTCGCCGGTCAGGGGCAGCAGGGCGCCGATCTCTATCGTGCCGCTTACGCCGCCGGCCTGCATGGTCTGGGTCTGCTGCGTGGTCGTCGGCTGGGCTGTGGTCGCCGGGCTTGTGGCGGCGGGGCTTGTGACCGCTGGGCTTGTGGCAGCAGGGCTTGTGGCGGCGGGCCCGCCACGGCCGGCTATGAGGAATGCGGCAGCAGCAACAACTATTATGGCCACGACTGCGCCGGCTATTAGGGCCTTGTTCTGGGCCACGTCTCTTCACCTCATGGCTCATTGTTCGTGTGTGAGTTGGCCGTGAGTGTCTCGCTCCCACAGGTGTGGCACTTTATAAGCCTAGAGTTTCGCGTGATAGAAGACACAAGTTTCATCTAACCGGTATTCCGCAGTGTTTGTCGTGGGCAACCTTGAAAAAGGGAGCCTCCCACAAGTGTGCCCCTCAAAACCCGTGAGCAAGGAAATGCGCCAAATCCGCGCCGCAATGTAGGGCAGCGATAATCCCCTGGGAGGTGTGGCCGCGCCGTGGCAGCCGTAGCGGCGGAGACCGGCCAGCAAGCCCCAGCAGGCGACGTAATCCTCGAGGCCCGCGACATAGTGAAGACCTTTGGTGGCCTCGTCGCCGTAGACCATGTCTCGGTCAAGGTTTGGAGGGGGAAGCTCACCCTCCTCATAGGCCCTAACGGTAGCGGGAAATCCACGCTACTGAACGTGATAAGCGGCTTCTACAAGCCCGACAATGGCCGCGTCATCTTCGAGGGCCGTGACGTCACCGGGCTCCCGCCCCACGAGCTCTACCACCTAGGCATGGCGCGCACCTTCCAGGTCCCCCAACCCTTCTACAGGCTCACTGTCCTCGAGAACGTGCTCCTAGCGGCACCCAGGCACCCAGGCGAGAGCTTCGCCTCCCCCCTGCGGCGCCTCTCCTGGCTCCGCCAGGAGGAGGAGCTCGTAGAGAAGGCTTTCCAGATACTGCGTCTCGTCAACCTCATCCACCTCTGGGATCACCCTGCCGGGATGCTCAGCGGTGGCCAGATGAAGCTCCTCGAGATAGCCCGCACCTTGATGAGCGGCGCCAAGCTCCTCCTCATGGATGAGCCTATCGCTGGCGTGAACCCCACGCTTGCGCACCAGATACTTGACTTCATAACTAGGCTCAAGAACGAGAAAGGGATAACGTTCTTTATAATAGAGCATCGGTTGGACATAGCAATGAAGTATGTTGACTACGTCTACGCGATGGCTCGTGGCAGGCTCATAGCCGAGGGCCGGCCCGAAGAGGTGGTCTCCAATCCGCTCGTTATAGACAGCTACCTCGGAGGCTGATACGTGATGGCGAGCCTTCGGCTCGAGAAAGTCAACGCGGGCTACGGGCGCCTCCAGATACTCTTTGACGTCAGCTTCGAGGTGCCTGAGCGCAAGATAACCGTCATAGTGGGCCCGAACGGCAGCGGCAAGTCGACTACGCTGAAGGCGATATTCGGCATAGCAAACGTCTACAGCGGCAAGATAATATTCGACGGCGAGAACATCGCGGGCCTCCCGCCTCACAGGATAGCCAAGAGGGGCATAGCCTACGTGCCCCAGACGGACAACGTCTTCGCGAAGCTCACTGTGAGAGAGAACCTCAAGATGGCTGGCTACGGGTTCCCCGAGGACCAGATAAGAGACCGCGTCGAGGAGGTTCTCGAGATGTTCCCAATCCTCCGCGAGAGGATGAACCAGAAGGCAGGCACACTCAGCGGCGGCGAGCGCCAGATGCTGGCCATAGCCATAGCTCTGATAAGACGCCCCAAGCTTATGATGTTCGATGAACCCACGGCGGCGCTGGCCCCAAAGATAGCCCTAGAGATACTCGACATAATACAGAAGCTGAGGGACGAGCATGGTATAACGATACTCCTCGTGGAGCAGAACGCGAAGAAAGCCCTCGAGATAGGGGATAAGGGCATACTGCTCGTCGGCGGCCGTGTCGTCTTCGAGGGTGGCGCGAGGGAGCTGCTCGAACACCCCGACCTGGGCCGCATGTACCTAGGCCTAGTGGGTGAGGAGGTCGCCAAGTAGCACGGTACAGTGAGGGAGGAGGTGGGGCTGCGTGGTCATCAACCTTAGCCCGGTGTACATCGAGAACAGCCTCCTGTTCGCTAACACACTTGTCATGTTGGCGGTTGGCCTCACGTTGACCTACCTGACCACCAAGGTGCCAAACTTTGCCCACGGAAGCCTTGCCATGGTCGGCGCCTACGCCCTATTCACAATCGCAGCGATAATGTTCGGTAACCAGCTTAGCCAGCTCCAGCTCGCGCAGCCCCTTGGCCTCGGCTTCGCCGCCGCCTTCCTCGCGGGCGCGTTCGCGGGGCTCCTCGAGTACCTCCTCGTCCTCCGCCCCCTCCAGAAGAGGGGCTCCACCCCCCTCGGCCTCATGATAGCCACCCTCGGCGTCGACCTCATACTGCTAGGCGTGTTGAACATATTTGCCGACATACTCCGCGGCATGAACCCTGTCACGGGGACCACGAGGGACTGGAGGCTCAAAGCCTACGTTATCCAGAAGGTTGCTGGGCTCAGCCTCGGCGTCTGGATATCCTTCGGGATAATGATAGGCTCCCTAGTGGCCCTATACCTGCTGTTGACCCGCACTAGGTTCGGCATAGCGATGAGGGCTAGCATCGAGAACCCGGCGCTGGCGCAAGTGCTGGGCGTCAATGTTGACCTCGTCAACATGGTTTCCTGGATACTTGCCGGCGGCTTCGCGGGCCTCGCCGGCGGCATGATGGCGTTCGTGCAGCGCATCAACCCGGCGACCGGCAGCATAGAGGTAGTCGCTGTGTTCGCTGCGAGCATAGTGGGCGGCCTCCACAGCCTCCTCGGCGCCGTTGTGGGCGGCTACGTTGTGGGCCTCAGCGAGACCCTGCTCACTAAGATACTAAGCGACATCACCGGCGTGAACCTGGTCACCTACAAGAGGGCGGTCCCCCTCATATTCATCATTGTAACGCTGCTCGTGGCCCCCGAGGGCATAATGGGGATCAACTGGAGGAGGCTGTTTTCACGCATACGTTCCCGCAAGTAGAGACGCTTCCCTCGCATACGGTGAGGCCGTGGCAGGGAGGTGACGCGGCATGGTCGCGCTCTCCGAGATACCAATCATAGGCGTGTTCTTCACGCCCGAGCTTTGGTTCTGGATGGCCCTATATGCTGTAGTGACACTCTCCCTGAACCTCGAGGCAGGCCTAACCGGCATACCCAACTTCGGCCGCCACCTAGCGGTGATAGTCGGCGCCATAATGGGTGCAATCGTGCCCGGCTACCTGGGTATGCTGCTGCTCCCCCAGAGCTACAAGGCGGAGATAGCTAACCTCACAGGCCTGCCGCCGCAGAACATAACCCTGGGGCTCTACGCCTCAAGCTACAACAGCCTGGTCGCGACAGAGCTAACCAAGTACTACACCACTAGCCCTGGCGTCAGCTTCCTAGTCTTCATGCTCACGGTAGTCCTCGCCGCCGTCTTGGGCGCACTGGTGGGTGCGGCTGCCGCCTACCCAGCTGCGAGGCTAAGGGAGGACTACCTCGCGATAACCCTGCTTGCAGCAGGCGAAGCGGCGCTCATAATATCCTACAACGTGGGCCTCCTCGGCGGGACACAGGGCCTCACAGTACCTAACGCGCTGGCGTGGCTAGACAATATCTTCGGGTTCCTAGGGCCACAAGCCCACATGGCGTCCTCGCTGTTAATAGTCGCCCTCCTGCTGGCCCTAGTCTACGCCTACATGGAGTTGCTCGTGAGGAGCCCGGCTGGCCGCCTCCTCAAAGGCGTCCGGGAGAACGATGTCGCAGCCGAGGCCCTCGGCAAGGACACCGCCAAGATAAGGCTTAAGACCCTGATGCTGGGCTCCGCCATCGCCGCAGTGGCCGGCGCAGTGTTCATCATGTGGACGCTCGGCTGGATCGCGACCACCTACAACCGGGTCTCATGGACCTTCTGGCCATGGGCCATGATGATACTGGGTGGAGCAGGCAACAACTTCGGCGTACTCGTCGGCTCCGCCATACTGGCCTCAGCGAGGCAGCTCATAACCTTCAACAAGGACTACATAGCCCGCCTCGTCCCCTTCGACCCGGTCTGGCTAGACCCGATAATACTAGGCCTCATAATCATACTGGTGCTGATGGTGAGGCCTCAGGGCATCTTCCCAGAGAAGACCACCTACCCGCTACCCAGAGACCTGCTTAGGAAGCTAGCGAAGAAGTACGGCGCCCCCGACGAGGTCAAGCCCACAGAAAAGGCCGCACTAGAGTGACGCTACTGCCCTCAACAGGGAGGTGTCCAAAATAGAGCAGTCTCCGTACTCCCCTCTTTTTCCCCATTCATCCTCGGGGCTTGCCTTAGATGCAGTGCGGCTACCCTGCCTACGCTATGCCGGCTGGTGTCGCGCGAAGCTAGGCGTATAGAGGCAGTTGTGTTGCCGTCTCCCCGAGGGGTTGTCGGGATGTACGCTCTCGTTGTAACTGCCTTGCTGTTCCTGGCGGTGTCGTTCTTTTACTCTATGTTTGGTAAGGGTGGCGGCGAGCTATTCATGGTTATCCTTGTAGCCCTCGAAGGGCTGCCATACTATAAGGCTGCAGGCATAACACTGTTCGTGCTCATGCTGCAGGGTCTCTCAATGCTCCTGGTCTACCATAGAAGGCTCAAACTAGTAGACTGGCTGCTCGCTGCAATGACGGGCACAGTAGTGGCTGCAGCAGCTTTCGCTGGAGGCTATCTTGCCGGTGAGCTGCCGGCGAGGATCCTTAAGCTCATCTTCTCGTCGATGCTCGTAATATCGGCTTATCTAATAGTGCGAGGGTTTAGCCTGAAGAGCGCCCGGGTGCCAGGGCCCAGGATTAGGCGCCAGACGGGGGGCTACGTGTACGAGTTTAACCCGCTGGCCGTGGCCGCCCCAGTCTCGCTCATAGCCTTCTTGGCCGCCATGGCCGGGATCTCGGGTGGCAGCCTGATAGTGCCCGTACTCGTCCTCCTCGGGGGAGTACCGCTCCGAGTAGCTATAGGCACGAACCCGTTCCTCGTCCTGGTCTCCAGCACGTTCGGCTTCATAGCCCACAGTCTGCGCGGCGGCTTCGATCCACGACTCGCCCTAGCTCTAGGAGCATCCGCGGTCGCAGGCTCACAGCTGGGCTCGCGGATGCACGCAAGGCTAAGCGATAGGGCGCTGAGGCTACTGTTCGCTGCGACTATGCTATTCGCGGCAGCCATAATGGCGGCTAGGGCCCTCTAAGGGGGCTAGAGGTAGTCGCCCCATAGGTTGTTTGCCGCCGTCTCGGCCTCTCTGGCCATGACCTCGTCCAGCACGGCGCGGATGAGGACCGCGGCCACGTGGCTGCATGGTCTGGTCTCGGCGCCGCAGCTGCAGGAGAACGTGGAATCCGCTAGGTTCACGTTGACCTCGTAGGTTTTTCCGGCTATCCTCGCCTCCCCGTAGACTGTGCTGGTGACGCTATTGTAGCTGGCCCACGCCTCCCCCCGGACCAGTATGCGGAGGCCCCGCTCCACGGTGTCACGGTCGAAGTCTACCCGTGTGAGCGCTGCCAGCGCCTCGGCCAAGTCGCGGTAGTCCATGCCTAGGAGCCGGTTGAGCTTCTTAAGGGCCTCGCTGCGCATCTCCTCAACCAGGCGCTGGTCCTGCCGTGTCGCGGCCCACGCCTCGACTAGGCTCAGGTCGCCGCCGCTATAGTCGAGCACCCGGTCCCGGAGCCTGAGCATGAGCGGGCTGGGGGCCAGGGGGCCCACGACGACGGCCTCGCCGGTGTTGAGGCCGGGGAGGTTGTCGAGGAGGTCCTGGCTTACCTGCTCGCTTGAATCCCGGACCGCCTCCTGGTCCCTGGGGTTGACTATCCTCAGTATTATCTGGCCCTGAAGCTGGCTCAGCACATCCGGGTCTATCCTCGACGGGCGCTGAGTGATGGCCACCATGAAGACGCCGAACTTGCGGCCCTCGCTGGCTATGGTAGCGGCTATCTCCCTGCTCCTCGTCAGCCTCTTAGCCGGGGGCGGCATAAACCTGTGGGCCTCCTCTACCACGAGCACCACGGGGTAGGGGTAGGACTCGCCCTCAAGCCCCCTAGCGTATCGCAGCCTGGCCCGGAACACTCTCTGCATAATGTTGTAGGCTACGTGGTCCTGCACCTCGGCCCTGAGCCCGGCCAGGTTGACCACGGTCACCGTGCCCGGCTCCAGGAGCGCGTCAAGCGGAACAGGCTTCACACCGTAGACGCCTATCCTGCGCAGCTCCTCCAGGTACCTTATCGCGTCATAGCCCGGCGTGGGGTCCTTGCCGAGCGCGAGCCAGAGCCTCCTTATCCCCCGCGCCAGGCCCTCGTCTATCGCAGCTATCTGCTCGAGCTTGTGGAGGCTCCTCACTGCCTCGCTTATGTCCTCCCTCGCCACCTGGCGGGCTATGCCCCGTAGAAGGTTCTGGGCGAACCGGTCCAGCCCCCCGCCCTGCAGCCTCGTCACCTCGACAGCGTCCACCGCAGCCTGGAGGAGCCTCACGAGGCCACGTAGGCCGAGCCACCGTGCCCGGTCGCCGGCTGCCTCCGCCACCCATCGGGCGACGCGCTTCGCGCCGGCAATGGCGGCCCTTATCCTGGTCGCCTTCGAGGGTACTCCGGCTATAGTTGCGAGCTCCTCCGCGCTCATCTCCGCTATGCTTACCTTGTACTGTATGTCGCCCTCCTGGTCCCTCCGGGCCTTGACAACTCTCACTGCGTGCTCGAAGCCTGGGCCTAGCTTGTGCGCGCTACGCTTCATAGCAACGTACTCGCCGTGCGGGTCTAGGACAACGATGGTGGCACCCTTCTTGAGGAGCTCCTCTATCAGCACAACGCTGGCCCACGTCTTGCCCGCACCCGTCGCCGCTATAATAGCCACGTGGCGCTTGACACCCTCAACATCAAGATACGCGGGCACATGGGGCCGCGAGATAAGGCTCCCCACGTGCAGCCTCCGAGAGGGCTCCACGCTATAGAACTCCACCAGGAGATCGTCTGGCGCCAGGTAGACCCAGGAACCGACCGGAGGAGCCCGCCGCGGCAGGTAGATGCGTCCACGCCACTTGTACCCAAGCACCCTCGCCGTGGCGACCACGGTGTCGCTGCCGCGGGGGAGGCTGAGGTTCCTCAACACGGGCCACGGATGCTCCGGCGTAACCCCCACAGCGAGCCTACGCACAGCCCTTATCTGTGCCAACACCTTGACCTTAACCGGCGCATCCGCGCCAGGCGGGGTCTCCACCGTCTCGACATAGACGTAGTCGTAGAGGGGCGGCACGCTTGACGGGTCGACGCTGAACACGAAGTAGTCTGGCCTCGAGTCCCCCGTCACCATGCCTACCGGTTCGCCGCCCCGCCTCCCCCGCGGCAACCGCTGAGCCATCAGCCGCCGCCTCCCCTATGCGCCACTGGCCTGACAGGAGGAGAGAATCCCTGCTACAGCCAGGCCCGACCCCACCATAGGAGGAGAACAGCCGTCGGTATTACCCTATAGGCGGAGCCCTGGGCCCGAAACAAACCAACACAGGGGGTCAAGAGCCGGGACCACACTGAGAGCAACTAGGAGTAGCTATACTCAACGCTAACCACGACAGTCACCGGGAACTCCGACTCACGAACCGGCTCCCAGTAGTCCGCCACATAGTTAGGCCCAGACACCGTGGACGTGTACTCCACCACGGGGTTCCCGGCCCAGACAGGATGCACACCATCAACCGTCAATATCTCGGCCCGGAGATAGGTCAACGTAACGCCCGCCGGCAGGGAGACGTTGTACCAGACACGGTAGAGCGTCTCCCCACCCGAGGCGGTAACGTACTCAACCCGTGCCCCCACGACTACACCGCCCGGGAGCCGCCTCGAAGCCGAGGCCCCATCCACAGCCGGCAGCAGCAGCACCGTCCCAATCGGGGAGACGCCGCAGCCCCGCACAGAAGCGGAGGCCTCCACACCCCCCGAGGCCACAACCCTGACCCTGCCTGGCCTATTAACAGCCCACAGCGGCACCAGTGAGAAGCTGGCCGAGTCCCCGGGGGCGAGGCGCCGCTCCCGTAGCGGAGCCGACGCGGCGGCAACCGCGCCCTCCAAGCCCTCAACATAGCCGCTAGCATTTCCATCTATAACCGTGGTGGCTGTGCCGACGTTGCGGACATAGACGCGGAAGTAGACGCATCTGCCCCCAGCCCCACGAACAGGCTCAACAGCATCTATCTTCAGTGCAGGCAGCGCGTGAGGCCGCTGGCCGCCGCCCGCCGCCACGCTCCCCGCCCAGAGGTAGAGCAGCAGGGCCGCCGCCACGGAGACGAGGACGAGGAGCGCCGCGGCTACGGCGCCGCTGAGCCCGCGCCTAGCCAACAGCTCTCCCAGCTATTGCCGGCTAGGAGAGGGCGGGGGGAAATATGGGGCGGGCTTCTAGCCTACGTGATTGCCGGCGTGTGGAGGCCAGCGCTAGTATATTAGGAGCGGGATTATGCTGCCGCTGCCCCCGTGGAACCTGCCCCGTATCTTCAGCCTGTAGCCGCACTTGGGGCACCTGTTCTCCCTGTCGAGCCTCCACGCGGTTATCATGAACCCGTAGCGTTCTATCACCGGGTAGCCGCACCGTGGACAATAGGTGTTCTCCAGCGGGTGGCCTGGCACGTTGCCTATGAAGACGTGTTTGAGGCCTTCCTCCTGCGCCACCTTGGCAAGCTTCTCTAGCGTCTCGACGGGTGTCGGCGGCACGTTCGTCATACGGTAGTCTGGGTGGAATCTTAGCAGGTGGAACGGTGTCTCGGGGTCGAGGTTCTCCACTATCCACCTGGCGAGCCTGCGGACGTCCTCCTCCTTGTCGCCGTAGCGGGGTACTATGAGGTCTGTTATCTCTATCCACCAGCCCTTCTCCTTCATTGCGATTATAGCGTCGTAGATTGGGCTCGGGTCCGGCACGGCCATGAACCTCTTGTAGAAGTCCGGGTTGCCGCTGGCCTTAAAGTCCACAGTGACGCCGTCCATGTAGGGGCCTATGTAGTCCACCGCCTCTGGAGTCATGTAGCCGTTGGTGACCATGACGTTGTAGAGGCCCTTCTCCTTTGCAAGCTTTGCTACGTCATGGACGTACTCCAGGAATATCGTAGGCTCGTTGTAGGTATAGGCTATACCGTCTGCCCCGTACTCGAGGGCCTTCTCCACGACCTCCTCCGGCGGCACATACTTGCCGTAGAGGCCCCTCTCTAGCCGGGACTGGCTAATCTCCCAGTTCTGGCAGAACATGCAGAAGAAGTTACACCCCACCGTGCTTATGGAGAGCACGCTGCTGCCCGGCTCGAAGTGGAACAACGGCTTCTTCTCAATAGGGTCAATGTTCATAGCGGTAAGGAGGCCGTAGACGAGCGTATAGAGTTTCCCGCCTATGTTCTTCCTGACCCCGCAGACGCCGTAGCGGCCCGGCGCAATGATGCAGCGGCGCGCACACAGGTTGCACCGCACATACCCCTTCTTCCCGTGAAACTCCACGGGCTCCCAGAGGACAGCCTCCCGCACCCAGGGCTTACTGAGCAGTTCCTCGTCGCCGCCTCCGCCGCCCCGGCGGGGCTCCGAGAGCTGGGCCACCAAGAGACAGCCGCACCCCGGAAGAGTGTAGGGGGAGAGAAGGACGCTGGCGAATAAGGCTCCCCCCGTGGGCCTCCTCCCCTCGGGATGCTACCTTGGAGGCCGCTGTCCCCGAGGGTACTGCCTCGCGGCGAGTCTCGCCAGAGGCCGCTCAAGCCACCCAAGCTGGACTAGGTGCGGGAAGTCACGCTCAGCGAGACGCCTCAGCTCCCCGAGGCAGCCCTCGCCGTCCCCAAGGCCCAGGAGGGCCTCTCCAACCCGGTTCAGCCACTCTGGGCTCCTGTCCTCGCCGAGGCGGCGCTGTGTGAGCGAGAGGAGCCTCTTGCTCCGCGGCGCTGGTAGGAGGCTTTCGCAGAGCGCCTCCTCGCCGCCCAGGCTGCGGCACATCTTCGCGGCGTAGAGCTGCGCCGCCAGGGGGCTGAGGCTGCCGCCGGCAGACCCGGCCAGGTACTTGGCGAGGCTCCTCCTCCACCCCCGGCGTAGCATGTAGGCCTCAGAAACAGCGTAGGCTAGCAGCGCGAACCTCCTCATGAACCACGGCTCCTCGGGGTCCTCGCTGAGGCTCCTCACGCAGACCAGCAGGGGCCTCATACAGGCAAACGACCGGACAATGAAGCCGCCGAACTCGGCCGCCAGGTCCTCCGGTTCAAGGAAGCCGCGGTAGACGAGGTAGCCGGCCTTGTTCAGCTCGATGCTTGGCCTCCTGACCAGGCCCGGAGCGTCCCTAGGGCTACGCGTGGCTAGACACGCCTTGAACGCGGCCCAGTACCTCTCGCCAAGCCGACAGAGAGAGTCAACGCTCTCCTTGAGCTCCTGGGAGTCAAGCGCCTGGTAGGCACGGTCCAGGGCCTCGAACCGGAGCTGCTTGACCCCGATGCTCACCTCTCTGATCATCACCGCGGCCGCGGCGGTCGCCGCAGCCGACACCGCTGCCAGGAAGGTCTCGGCCAGGCTGGCTGAGTAGAACCACGCAGCCAGGCCCGTCCCCGCCACAGCGCAGCCCTATCGCTGCGGCCGCGAGGCCCGCATGCTCCTCTAGAAACCCCATTCTGCAGCCAGCACCCCTCTACGGGGGAGGGAGGGTATCACGCCGGGATTACTTGGCCCCACCCCTCTAGCCCCAGGCTGCGGCCCAAGACCCCTCTGCGGGGACTCGGGCCGTGGCGGCAGCAGTAGGAGCCAGGAGTACCCAGCCCCAGCTACACTTCCAGCCCAGGAATCTTCCCCTCGACGCGGTGGCGGCTAGGATAGGCTGTATAGCGAGCAGCGTCTTCGAGGCAGAGGAGCCCATGCGGGAGATAGAGGCGAGGCTGACCCGGGCCAGGTTCACGGGCCTTGTCTGCGTGGATTACCTCACCGGGGAGACACTCACCCTCTACCTGGCCGACGGTGTTGCCCTCGGCGCGGCGCTGGAGACCCCCTACGGCGACTACACCGGCGAGGACGCTCTAGACGCGGCGGAGCAGCTGCCGGGGCCCGCGAGGGTCTACGCGGCGCCTCTGCCCCTCTCCGAGGCCAAGGCCTACGCCTAGAGCCCGCAGCCGGAAGGGATGCAGCCCCTCTGGGGCTGGGCGGCTGGAGGGGCGACCCTAGGGGTTAGAACCTGGGTTACGGAAAAACTGTGGGGAGTAGGTCTGTGACATCTGTAGCCGCATCTTTTAGGCGGCCTGCTTGGCCATTCTCTTCGCTAGCGTGTACATCACAGGGACTAGCATCAGGCCGGCAGCAATGGCGAAGCCCCAGGCAAGGTTGGCTATCACCGTGCTGGCACCCGGCACTGTGCCAAAGATGCCAGCGGCGCCTATCACCAGGAACAGCAGGAGTATGAGGAACTTGGCGTAGCCCGCAACCGGCTTGAACTCCTCGTGGTCCTTCGTTATCATGTCTACGAGTCTCTCAGAGAACGTTATGCCCAGCGCTATCGCGACCACACCAAGTATGAGCGGGTAGACGGTGCTGCCGGGCAGCAGGAGTATATTGAAGACTATGCTTAGCAGGAACGCCAGTAGGCCGACAAGCAGCACGTCCTTGATGAGGTCTGCCAGGTCCTTCTTATCCTGGGGCAGCACGACCTCGAACTGCTTGGCGACGAACGTCGAGAACAGCTCGAACATTGCGGCGCCAAGCGTCAGCACTATGACAGCGCCTACTATCCTCACCAGGTAGCCGGCAGTGAATGCTATGTATTGGCCGGCGAGTCCACCTATCCGGAGGTATTCGACGGCGGCGAGTATTGCCAGGACGGTCGCGAACGCCCAGACGAGCCTACCGACGAACTCGGAGAGATCTATCCCGGCCTTCCGGTACGCCTTGCCAAGCTCTGTGCTGTCGAAGACCTTCTCGACGCCGGTCTTCTCGAGAAGCCTATCAACCGCGGTCCCCGCTATCCTGCCGAGATAGTAGCCAACGAACACTATCAGCGCTGCCGCGACGATGCTCGGTATAGCAACTATAACTTGCGCGGTGGCCACAGCCACAGCGTTGACTATGGCGTCTACGAAGCCTGGCACGGCTGCGTCACCCACCTACACTACTTCGCATGTGGCACTTGTTGAATAGGAACCCGGCAGGCTCTCGGGCTTCAAAAGCGCTATAGTACGTGGTGCTCGTGCCAGGCGCCGTGGCCTCCCCCTTTGCCGGCGTGTCTCCCGGGGGTGGACCCCCGGCGGGGGTGGGGCTCGGCTGGTCCACAGTCAGCATCCCCCGCCGCCGGGGGCGGGGCTTGTGCCCGCCACAGTCCTCACAGCCCCAGCACGAGCTTCGCCACAAGGCTGAGGTAGATTACTGCGACGCTGACGTCGACTATTGTTGTGACGAATGGGCTCGAGATTGCCGCCGGGTCTAGGCCGAGCCTTCTCGCGATTATGGGTAGGCTTGCGCCGACGAGGTCGGCGAATATCACTACTATGAAGAGCGTGAGGGCTATCGAGATGGCGAGCCTGGTGTTGCCGCCGACGATGTAGGAGAAGATGAAGCCCAGTAGGGCCATGATGGCGCCTATGGTTGCGGCTGTGGCCAGCTCCTTCAGTACCACGTAGAGTATGTCGCTTCGGCTCCTCTCGCTTATCTCGCCGAGCGCAAGGGCGCGGACGACCATGCTGCTGGCTTGGCTGCCGACATTGCCCCCTGTGTCCATTATGAGGGGTATAAAGGCGGCTGCGACGGCTATCCTCTCTATTACATCCTCGTACCCCTTTATCACGCTCGCGGTGAGGCTCTCTATCACGTAGATGAGGAGGAGCCAGGGGAGCCTGGTCCGGACTAGGTCGGCTACCGAGGCAAGCCTATACCTCTCCCGCGGCTTCTCCATGCCGCCCAGCAGGGCTATGTCCTCGGCCGCCTCCTCTGCGAGCACTTGTGCCACGTCCTCTATCGTGACGAGGCCCAGGAAGCGCCCCTGCTCGTCCACCACGGGGAGCCTGCGCAGCTCATAGCGCAGCATCAGCCGCGCAGCCTCCTCCCGGTCCTCCTCTGGCCCTATGACTATGGGTGGTCGCCTGGCGAGCCGGGACAGCTTCTCGCCTGGCGGTGCCCGGAGAAGCTCCTCCACCGTTACGAGCCCGACGAACCTGCCCTCCCCGTCTACGACGACCACGGTGTCTGTGACGTCGTAGTCGCCGCGGCGGAGGAGCTGGAGCACGTCCTGCACAGTGTCCTCCGCCCGGGCGACAGGTACACTGGTCGTCATGATGCCGCCGACTGTCTCCGGCGGGTACCGGAGCAGCTTCGCGGCCTCCCTGCGTATCTCCTCCGGCAGCTCCTGCAGCAGCCTCTTCCTCAGCGCCTCTGGCAGCCTCTGCAGCACGTCCACGGCCTCGTCCGGGTCTAGCTCCTGCAGGGCTCTCGCTACCTGGCGGAGGCTCAGGGTGTGCAGCATCTCCTCAAGTATCTCCTCCTCGGCCTCGCTAAGTATCCACGCCAGGGTCTTGGGCGACAGTAGGGGGTAGACCCTGCGCCGCGCCTCCGGCGGGAGACGGAGGAGAGCATCGAACAGGTCGGGGGGCTCGAGGTACGCCTCGAGGACCGTGACCAGGCCGGGCTTCTCGCGGACAAACTCCGCCACGATAGAGGCCGCGTCGGGGCCGATCTCCCCCGCATCGACCTCGGGCTCCTCCCCCAGCTCCTCCCGCAGCCTCGTCCGGAGCTCCGCCACAAGCTCCTCGGGCTCCAGGGGGCACTCTGCCACCAGCAGCAGCCTAGCCTCCTCGTCGGCCCTGTAGCCGAGGCTCGTCGCGAGGTTACAGCCCAGCCCATGGAGTATCCTTGCTATGCGGGTGAAGAGCCCCGGCCTGTCCCGCGCCCGCACCGCGACAACGAGAGTCCTCATGCTACCATGCCACGTTCCCCGCGCGCCCGCAGCCAGGGACGCCAAGGAGCCCCCGGCCCATGCGGGCTGGGGGTCTTAGCGGCTACGTGCAGCCCGGAGCCCAGCCGCCGCGGCCCCTGCTGCGGCCCCGAACACGCTCGAAAAGAACCCCACCATGGCCAGCCCGGTGGCTGGCGCGGCCGCCAACAGCGCCCCAGGGAGCCCCGCGAGGCTCGTGCCGACGGCGACCAGCGCCGCGGTGAGCAGTGCCGTCCCCGCCACAGCGGCGAAGAAGCCCGCGAGGAGGCCGCGGTGTGGGGGAGGCCCCGCCAGGTAGCCCGCCAGCGCGCCAGCGAGCGGCGAGGCTAGTATGGGCGAAAGGGGGAGCCCAAGCAGTGCCTCCAGCAGGGTCCCCGCGGCCACGCCGAGCACCATGCCGCGGGCGCCGCCAGCCTCCATGTCGTGCAGCCCCTCCTCTGCGTACTAGGGCCCGCTACGCGTCTCCCGGGTGGCTGGGGCTGTGTTTTACAGCCTCGGCTTTCGTGCCCCGGGGCCCTACCTAGGTGGATAGGTAGTGGCGCGGTACGCTGTGCTGCTGGCTGCTGGCCGCGGCGAGAGGCTCTGGCCCCTCACCTCTACCCGGCCTAAGCCTCTCCTCCCCCTGCCTGGGGGCGACACGCTCCTCACTAGGCTCATGAGGCAGCTGGCGGGCCTTGTCGACGGCTACGTGGTGGTTGCGCCTCCGGGCCCCCTTGGGGAGATGATTGCCTCGGCCGTGGAGGGGTCTGGCCTCGAGGCAAGGATAGCTGTGCAGGAGGAGCAGCTCGGCACGGGCCATGCGGCGCTCGTCGGCCTGGAGGCTCTGCCGAGGGGTGTCGACGAGGTACTCCTGGCCTATGGGGACTTATTCACCGAGCGGGGCCTGCTCCGCTTCCTCGTGGAGGCTGGCCCGCCGGCCCTTGCGGCGGTTGAGCACCGGGAGCCCTGGAACTACGGCGTCGTGGAGGCGCGGGACGGCTGCCTCGCCGCGATAAGGGAGAAGCCGCTGGACGCGAAGCCAGGCGCCCTAGTCAACGCGGGCATATACCTCCTCCCCCGCGGGGGGCTCGAGGAGGAGCTGCGCCGCCTACGGCCAAGCCCCCGCGGGGAGCTGGAGCTGACGGACGCGGTCACAGCACTCGCTTCGAGGACGTGCGTGAAGATAGTGGATGGGGACTGGTTCTGGACGGACGTCGGCCGGCCATGGGACCTCTTCCCCGTCTACCGCCGCGTCCTCGAGGAGAAGGCCCGGGGCCGCAGGCTGGCGCTGGAGCCGGGCGCCGAGATCCACCCCCAGGCCGTGATACGCGGCGGCCCAGTCTACGTCGCAGACGGGGCCCGTATCGACGCCTACACGGTGGTGGAGGGCCCTGCCTGGGTTGAGGGCGTGGCGGGGCCCCACGCCAGGCTCCGGCCGGGGAGCTTCCTCCTCCGGGGCTCCAGGGCGGGGGCTCACACCGAGCTCAAGAACGCCATACTCATGGCGGACGCGAAGGCGCCGCACCTCAACTACGTGGGCGACAGCGTTCTGGGCGTGGGCGTCAACCTAGGCGCTGGCACCGTGACGGCTAACCTGCGCTTCGACCACGCCACGGTGAAGGTGAGGCTGAAGGGGAGGCTTGTCGACACCGGGCTCCGCAAGCTCGGCGCGGTCATGGGGGACTACTCGCAGACCGGGGTTAACGTCTCCACCCTCCCTGGTGTCAGAATAGGCGCCTACAGCTGGATATACCCGGGCACCGTAGTGGCCCGGGATGTGCCCGACTGCGTCATGGCGAGGCCGGCACCCGGCGGCCTGGAGTACGTCGACATCGGGGGGCGCGTCGACTGCCCAGACTGGCTACGGGGCAAGGAAAAGAGGGAGGAAGGCGGAGGGGATGGGGGCAGGCTAGCGAGCTAGTGTCCACCGCCGGCCTCCCGGCTCTCCGCTGTCTGCCGCCGCTGCTGGGCCCCGCTTTCGCCCCTTGTCTCCTCCAGCGGTGGCTTCTCTTCGAGCTCGCGTGGGGGCCGCAGGAGCTCCGGGCTCGGGCCCCGCCTCCTCAGCTCCTCGGCCTCCTTCATTAACTCCTCCACCTCCTTGGCGGCCTCCTCGCTGCGCGGCAGCGGGCCTAGGAGCTCGTCGAGCCTCTTCAGGGCCTCCTCGAGGGCCTCCAGGTCGGCCCGTGGTGGCTGAGGCTTCTCCGCCGCCCCTCTCAGGTTCTCGGAGAGGCTCTTGAGCAGCGACGTAACCTCCATGGGTATCAGCATCTTCGTTGCCTGTCCCTCGCCGAGCTTCTGAAGAGTCTCCATGGCTAGTAGGCTCAGCGCCTGAGGAGTCAGCGCCGCGGAGGCGGCGGCTAGAACGCGGAGCCTCTGCGCCTCGCCCAAGGCCTTAAGCACGGTCGCCATTCTCTCTCCCTCCGCGGTGAGTATCTTGCTCGCCCTTTCTCCCTCCGCCCGCAGAATCATGGCCTGCTTCTCTCCCTCCGCCTGCAGTATCGCAGCCCTACGCTCACCGTCCGCGCGGAGGATAGCGGCCCTCCTCTCCCTCTCCGCCGCGGTCTGTTCCTCCATCGCCTTCTTCACTGTCGGGCTCGGCTCCACCTCTCTTATCTCGACGCTCTCAACCCTTACGCCCCACTTGTCAGTGGCCTCGTCGAGTATCCTTCGGAGCCGGGCATTTATCGCGGCACGGTTGTAGAGTATCTCGTCGAGCTCCATGTCGCCTATGACACTCCTCAGCGTGGTCTGCGCCAGGGCTACTACGGCCATGCGGTAGTCCTCTACCTCGAAGAACGCCTTCTTGGGGTCAACGACGCGGAAGTATACTATCGCGTCCACGACGACAGGAGAATTATCCCTCGTTATAACCTCCTGCCGCGGAATATCCACTACCTGTGTACGCAGGTCGATACGGTAGACGCTGCTTATGAACGGCGGGACCCAGTGCAGCCCTGGCCGCAGGATCCCGACGAAACGACCAAGCCGGATATAGATGCCGACCTCCCATGGCCTGATGACCCTAACTCCGGCAGCCACAAGGACAGCAAGCGCCACTCCGAGGCTGAGGGCTGCAAAGACAAGGAAAACGCCCGGCAAGGCAGAGAACACCCTCGCAGGCCCAAGGGAGGCGCAACGCACGCTACTTACAGCTTTCCTCTCCATGCCTAGACGCAGGCACGACTATCAGATGGACGCCCTCCACGCCCACGACCCGGACCCGTGTACCAGGGTGGAGGGCCCCGCAGCGGCTCACCGCGGGCCACTCGTCGCCCGCCACCCTGACCCTCCCCCGCGGCTCGTCCGGCACAACGGTCTCGACAACAACTCCCTCGAGACCCACGAGACCCTCGTAGCTGGAGGTCACAGGCCTCTGCGGCGGCGACAGCCTCCGATAGAACCACACTGTGGCAAGCGTCAACGGCGCCGCCAGCAGGGCGAGAAGCCACGGCCCCCAGGGCTCCTCTAGTATCCAGGGAAACAAGGCTATGAGCACACCGTAGATTATAGCCGCTGTGCCCGGCACGGCGAGGAAGAAGCCAGGCACAACTATCTCAAGAAGATCCAGCACAACGCCAGTAAGCACAAGCAGCGCAGCCAGCGTCGCAGCGTCCAAGGCCCCCGGCCACGCCCGCCAGGACAAGGTAGGGGCTGCTGAGAGGGGCCCTTACCGGTTACCCGCTCCCAGGCTCCGGGAAAACAACTATAAACCCATGTTGTGCGGGAGCCAGCCAGGCTATGGAGACACGCCCTCCCCTAGGGGGGAGGGATGGGCCGGTAGCTCAGCCTGGAAGAGCGCTCGGCTTGCACCCGAGAGGTCCCGGGTTCAAATCCCGGCCGGTCCACCACCCCCAACACCGTTGCCGGCTCCTCCTCTTCTGCGAGAAAATCCTAGTTCCGGGCACAGCCCAGCCTGGCTCTGGCCTTCCCTATGCCCTCGTCGACATCCCTGGCGTTGACTACGGCCACACGCGTGGAGCCCCCGTAGACTATGTCGACGTCCTCTCTGAAGTTGTTGTAGCCTGGCAGCAGGACTATGGCTAGCCTGCTGTGCGTGGCCGCGTAGTCATGGAGTAGGAGTCCTAGCTGTAGCTTCGCGAGCGCAGTGCTGCGGAAGTAGAAGCGCACCGGTATCCTCTCACCGCTACACTCGATGCTTGCGGACACTACACCGTCGAGGCCGATGCTCGCGTCGTCAAGCCCGCGTTTCACCTCCTTTAACACCCTCTCCGCCGGCCCGTTGCGGGCGAGCTTGGGTTTGGCGTCGGAGAAGGCGCCCAGCTCGTCCGCGGCCTTCAACAGTATGTAGAGCTGGCGTCCCTCGGGGGTCAGGCGGTAAGCGACGTGGCCTCCGCGCAGCGGGATAGGCTCGAGAAGCCCGACGGCTATGAGATAGTTCTCGACGTGTTCCTTGAAAGCCCTGCTGTTGAGGTTTGTGAGCTGCATTATCCGGTTCTTGCGTACGGCGCCCTCACGTGCGACGAGGTCCAGGATGTCGTAGACTATCTCGGCTCGGCCCCGGCGCCGGTCGCGGGGCAGCACCCCGCTATCCCAACGCATACGTGCTCAACTCCGATCAGGGGGAGGCTGCCCTCCGCCCCTCTCCTCGGCGCAGGCCTTCCAGCGAGAGGCCCTGCCCCTAGCCCCCCTTTGGGCCCCCTCGTGGGGCCGGGAGAGGGGAGAAAGAGGTGGCTGGGCAGCTATGTCCCCCAACTATGTGTACTGGGAATTGCAGATACTTAAGTGTATGAGTCTTTGGTCCAGCTGTGTTGGCCTTGTCTGTGTACCCTAACTATGTTCACTGTTCTTGGTCTGGACTCTTCCTCTAGGTGTAGGCGGCTGGCCTGGCGCGCCGGCCTCCGGGTCGGGAGCAAGGGTTTGACCTACGCGTCCATAATGTCTATGTATAGACCAACGCCCTCTTACTACCTGCCACAAGCGTGGTGTAACAAGGTATGAAAACCGTCTACGTGATGGCCCTGCTGGCCATACTGTTCGCATCAATATCGGCTGCCTACTCGATGTGGAGCGAGACTCTACAGATAAACAACAACATAGAGACAGGCAAGGTTGCTGTATCCTTTGACAGCTACACCTGCCGCGACGAGGGCCCAGACCCCCAGATGAATAGCAACTTCAACAACGACGAAGGCAAGGACGTGGGCGCTTGCAGCATCGAAGTACAGGAGGTAGACTCTGACGGCAACAAGGTGGTCCTACAGGTTGACGTATCAAACGCCTACCCCGGCTACCTGGCGTGCATAGACTTCACTGTTGCCAACACTGGCACGATACCCGTCAAGCTCTACAACTACGACCTGACTGGCGTCAACAGCACAGCACTTAACGTGACCTTCACTGTGCCCGATGTGACCCAGATACATGCAGGCGAGAGCAGCGACACCTACACCCTCTGCATAGGGATAAACCAGGAGGCCGACGAGGACGCCAGCTACAGCTTCCAGCTGGAGCTGACCTTCGCGCAGTGGAACGAAGTAAGCGGACCCTAATGAGTAGCGTATAGCAACGAGTAAGGAACGGGAGAGGCCAGCAAGGGCATATCAGAACACGTACAGGTAGATGTTTTGTTGCAACACTAACGGGCAGAGGGAGGGCAGAGAAGCTCAACAGCTTCCGGAGAGCCCCTAGGTGGTGGGGAAGTGGGCGCGGCGTTCCGCCACCAGCCGGGGCCCCTCCGGGAGAGGCTCCGCTACGGCTGCACGCCGTAGCCGGCCCTCCATGCTCTCCCCCCTGTCCCATGTAGCCGCGCACCTACCGTAACATGTGCGAGCTGAACCCCGTATGAGTTGGTTAAATGGCTCGGCGCTCTACGCGGTGGCGCTGCTGGCGCTTGTTCTCGCCGGTGCCGGTGTCGCGTATAGCATGTGGAGCCAGGGCCTAGCGGTTAACAGCCACGTAGAGACCGGCGAGCTCGACATAGAGTTCCTCAATGGCTCCCTGATATATCTGGACGGCTGTGGGCTGGCGCCCGGCTACGGCTACGACCACGGCAATGACTGGAATGCGACCTACTATCCTGCCCCCAGCGCGACACAGCTTGACAAGGACGTGGGCTGCACCAGGGCAGAGCTCCTAGACACAGACGGCGACGGCGACTATGACACTATTAACGTGACCCTGCACAATGTCTATCCATGGTACTATACCCACGTGGCGTTCAAGGTTCATAACAATGGCGACATACCCGTCAAGATCTGGCGTGTACTGATAGACGGGAAGTACTACTACGAGATAAACGAGGACATATTGAACAGCCACGGAGTACATATAGATGTAAACAATGACACATTGCCGGACATAGCTATATGGTGGGGGGACAACTTCGGCAAACAGCTACACCACTGCGACTCCGCAGACATGAGCTTCGACATAACCGTGCTTCAGCCCGCCCCCCAGGGGAGCGACATAACCATCACAATAAAGCTTGAGGCTGTCCAGTGGAACGAGTACACAGTACCCAGCGGGGGCTAACGTGGGTCCACGGCCCCAGCCTTCCCCGGGTAGCTCACTCACGCACCCCTCCCTCTTTTCCATATTGGGCCTCATGGGCCCTCTCTTGTGGCTCCACGCGTTCCCCCTTGAGGAACGGTGTCAACCTGTATGGCTAGAGGCTGGTGCATCGGGTATTGGCGCGTAATGTGGCCGCATACGCGGCTATGGGTTTCTACGTGGCGGTCATCCTAGCTAACCGCCTGGGTCTTAGCGGGGCCTACGCGCAGGGCTTTGAAGCAGCTGCATCGCTCACCCTAATAGCCCTCGTGTTGGCGTATAGCTGGCGTATGCCGGCGTCCAGGCAGTGGCTTGCCTACCCCCTGGCAGGGACAGGGATGGTTCTCGGCGGCTTCTGGCTGCTCGAGCTCATCTTCGGCCCAGCCCTCAACCCCCTAGCACCCAGCCCCGGCTACCTGGCCTCCAACACGCTGCTCGTGCTGCCCGGCTACCTGGCCCCCTCGGCTCTCGGCCTCCTACTGCTGGAAACCCTACAGCGGGGGAGGCGCGTGGCAGCCGCAGCGTCCGCGGCGGCTTTCCTCGCTGCCCTGGCCTCGTCGCCCCCAACGATCACGGTGCAGGGGTTCCTGGCCGTCGCAGCCTCCGTCTTTGTGGCGGCTGCTGCCCTGGCCTCGGGGCAGGCAGGCGGCGCAGTCGCCGGTCTGCTGGCCGCCGCGGGCCTCACCGCGCCGCTGGTGCTCAGCCCCGTGGTGCCGGCGGCCCGGGGCGAGGTCCTCTACCTCGTCTACCTGGCGGCTGCCGCCACGCTGGCACTGTGGGCGTATACACGCACAGCTCCGCAGCCTCCGCCGGCGCAGCGCGGCACCAGGCCAAACGCCTTGACGCCGCTAGCAGTAGCGGCGGCGGCGCTCGCGCTGGTGGCGGCGATGCATAGCGGCTACTACATCCTGGCCGTGGCGACGGGCAGCATGGAGCCCGTGATAGAGCCTGGCGACCTGGTCCTCGTGGCGCCCCTCGATGGCAGCCCCCAGCCAGGCACGATAGTGGCCTACACAGACCCGCAGTCCGGCAGCGTGGTAGTCCACCGGGTTGTGGACACCAGCGGCGGCATGTTCGTGGCCCGGGGCGACGCGAACGAGGCCCCGGACCCGCCGGCGCCCCTCGAGGCTATCCTGGGCCGTGTCGCGCTCCGTGTGCCGAGGCTGGGCTGGCCGTACCTGGCCCTCGCCGAGGCAACCGGTAGCCCTCTGGCCGCCAGCATGGTCCTGGCACTGCTGGCGGCCGCCACTATGGCTCTCGCAAGGCGCCGCTAGAGGAGACCCCACGTCCAGACTCTTGCTCCGCAAGAGGGAACAGTAGCCAGTGTAACGTAGTGCAGTATTGGATAGCTTTTGGAGTGTTGTGGGCTGGTGTAGGTTTGAGACGTCTACCCCTCGCGTTCTACCTGCTCG
>Ga0256838_1000345_pt1 | contig 29765 bp, 33 predicted proteins | sample 4571419metaG_FD_185978 | JGI IMG/M metagenome (GOLD analysis project Ga0256838, IMG submission 185978) | Hydrothermal vent microbial communities from Guaymas Basin, Mexico - 4571-419 | ecosystem: Environmental > Aquatic > Marine > Hydrothermal vents | place: Mexico: Guaymas Basin | collected... | reverse complement strand
TATTACTTCGTATTCCGTGTAGTAGTGCTTTAATTGTTATAAAGTAACAAGTATTAAGTTTATCAAGGAATTCTATTTCTTCATCTGATAGATCGTTTTCAAAAGCATAACTCCATAACTTGCTCGCCTTTTGTTGTAATTCTTTGACCACATTATGAACATTATCTTTATACAATAAATTCACCAAAATAACTTAATTTAGTTCTATTTTTAAACTTTCATAACAACCAAAAACTTTATATTTTATTTGTTGAATTTATAATGGTGATGTTCCTATGAGAAATGGAGAAATAAAAATATATGAGAATCCAAATGGAATAGAAGTAGTTATTCCAAAGAGTTACAATTGGAGTATAAATGAGGACAATAAGACAATTCGTATAAAAACTGATAAAATGGCGTTCACAATTGATGTTAATGGTAATATCTCAATAGAACACACAGAAGACAATACTATTATTCGTGTGTCAAAAGTTCAAATGATAAATTACAATATTAATGAAAAAAGTTCTATGATTGTGTACGATTACAAAAAGAATATTGAAAAGAAACCATTCGTTAAGAGAGATATTGAAATACTCACTAAATTAATCAAGAGAAACGGTAATACTACAAAGCACTCAATTGATGAATTTGTTGATTATATTGTTAGCAAATATAGTGAATACCTAAAATATGTTGATATTGAAGAACAGGAACTTAGAGACGATTTATACACGGGACTAATTTATTTTGGACTAACTTCCGACTTCTTTAAGGTTAAAGAAATTAGAAGACTCTTAAAGAAACTCGATGATTATGAGGAAAAAATCACTAAGTATATGTCTAAGCGACACTTCAAGTTCAAAAATTCTCCATATACAGATGATTGTGCAAGTTGCTGGTCATTAATTTATAATGAGTATGATGATTTCCCAACACTTGAACTACCTCCAGAAGAATTTTTTAAGAGTAATCCTAAAATGTTTACTAAGTGTTATGAATTATACGGAAAATTGAAAGGCATTTGGTTTGTGAAGGATTTGATAATGACAGTAATAAATGATAATTATCTTTCAATACCATACTATGATTCAGAACTTGCAAAAGTAAAAGTTGTAAGCAGGTCTAAACTCAATAGGGAGATTAATGCGATTACTAATAGGAAGAACGTTCTCGATTTTTAATTTTTCTCTTTATATTAAGAATAATAAAATAGTTAGTCGAGTTAAGACTGACCTCCTCTCCACCCTAAAGGGCGAGACTTTCAAAAGAAAAACGTAATTGTAGGTTGGTATGCATAGTTGAACTCTGATTAAGAACGAGTATTTTTTCAAAAATATAAACGGTTTCTGTTTCACGCAAAAGATGTATAGTTATGGTTTCCTCCAAAAATTTAAATACTAATTGTATGTTTTTAGTTTGGTGAACTCATATGAGTATAAACAAAAATATTATGAATAGAATTGATGGTGTTATTAGAGATATTCAACAAACTAGTTATGGTGAGTATTGTGATTGTGATTCATTAAGGACTATGCTGATTGACTTATATTGTGATGAGAACACTGACATTAGGAAGAAAATAGAGAGTTTAATTAGCAAATTCTATGACGATGTTGGAGAAATATATATGGATATCGAGGATAAGTATGGTGACAATAGAAAGTATATTTATCCAAACGACTACGACGAATTATATGAAATGTATAATAAGTACGAGAACGAATTCTACAGGATTATTGGCAATAGAAGGTTTCCAGATTATTATGATATATTTAACGCACTAATTGGACAGGATAAGATACTATTCGAATTCCCACCACACGATATTAGAAAGTACATTGAGTTTGGATGTGATAAGGATGGCGGAAACTATTGTTCATATCACGAATATTTTGTAGATACTCCGTTCATAGTTCTCTTAGAAGTTTCATCTTCGTGTGAAATATGTGATGATAATGAAGAATATTCTGAATACACACTATTAGAGGCGTTAGAATTACTTGAGGATATAGCAAAGGATATGAAAGGAGAGGATATTGCAAATGAAGAAGTTGAGAAAATTAGAAGAGAGATGTATGAATGAATTTTATTCTTATATTATCTTTATTATTGGTATTGGTTCTATTATTGATGCATTCGACACAAAGTTATATCCGTTCCCGCTTTGGTCTCTCCAAATATTTCCATTTATTGAAAATGGTGATAGAAAAACTTTTAAACCTTCTCTTGGTGGATTTAATGGGTTGAGTTTAATTTGCGATACTTCGTTATCATTCAAAACTCTATCATAAATTATAACAAAGTAAATGTCACCTACAAGATATCCTGTGTATCCATAACCAATTATAATGTTATCAGGTAATGGCTTAACTGGACGATAATGCTTTCGTATAAATCTTTTGTTATCGATATCCATAACTACTGTGATGTTTCCAAATGTTGAAGTCTCATTATACGTTTCAACAATTCTCCTTACCGATATAAATGATGGTATATTTTTTGGTTTTGTTGTATATCCAAACATCCATCCACCAAAATAAGGGTTACCAATTGTCCCATTTCTAAAGTAAATGTCAATATAAACAAAAGGTTTATATTTCAAGAATAATGAACTTTTTGAAGCAACAACTGCAAAATTATAGTTTATCGTGATATCATTAACCCAGTTTCCATACTTGTTCCACGCAAAAAATGTCATTCTGTTTTTATTATCAGTCCAAGATATATTCTTAATTTTTGAATATGACGAAATTATTATTATGGTTTCATTAAATGTGGGTGGTACTGGAATAGTAGAATTTGCTAATGTTGACCCATTGAAATGGTAGTGAGGGAACAGATCGTATCGAAGTTTAGATGGAAGATTAACATAATAAATAGAGTTTTTTGCTTTCACTAAATTTATTATTTCTTTCTTTTGAAAGTAATCTTCTTTAGGTTGGAACGATAATATGAATAGTACGAACGTTAATATTAGTATTTTATTAGTGATTCTCATAGTCCCACCAAAAAGAAATTATAAAAGTTAATTTTAAAGGTTGTTCTCTAAGTAGTGTCTTTTGAAAAATATTTTTGTTGTATTGAACTTGTTGGGACTGTTTCTGTTTAGCCTAAAGGCATATGAATCATTAAGGGGGAACTGGTGGTATTAGTGAAGTTAACGGTTAAGGTCAACAGACCACACAACAATAACTCTCTATTAGTGGCCAGTCAAGGACCGAAACAAAAAATAGGTGTATGAGGAAACGAAAAATCTTAAAATGAAATAATATCGAATAAATTTATCAAAGATACACTTTTTTTAAACGTTTTAATGCACTCGTAAATATTTGGATAAATTCCTTCAAAATCTGGAACATAGTGTTTCGAAAATGGAACACCATTTTCATTAGATAGATACATATTAACTTCGCCACCATAATCAACTACTAAGAAATACTTAGACTTACCATTTAATGTCTCAACTTCTTTTGGCGCCTCATAAATTGCACAAGTATTACATTTTTCTTTTGAAAGCCTCACCCTTTAGGACGGAGAGGAGGTCAGCATTCTCTTTCATCCAAATTCTTATTATTTCCTCCTCATTTGTTTCATTCGTTAGTACGATAATCAATAATCTTTTAAACTTTATGATTATGTTCACTAAACTTAAAGAAAAAGTAAGAAAACCTAATGAATATAATATTATAACCTTGTTCTTTTCTCTCTATATTTTAAGAGTTGTATCAATATTATTGAACTATTTTTTCAAGAACATCTTTGTTTTTCACTTTTTTCGATAAAAACTTGCGAATCACTATCTTTTTATTAGGAAATTATAAATTCTAAAAGAGATTTTAATATTTATAATATTGAACATATTACGTAAGGTTTAAATTATATATAATTTTTTAAAAAAAGTAGGATTTATGATAGTTTATTCAAATGTGGCACTAATAATTATGTAATCACTATTATTAATACTATTCTCAATTTTCTCATTAACATTATCAATACGTGATAATTCTTCGAGTATAATCTTCTTAGTGGAATTCGTTACCCTTGATATATATTGAACTTCCGAAATTAACTCATCTTCTATGTATTCCACTAATATAGTGTTTTTCTCAAATAGTTCTTGTATAATACTCCTCGATAATTTAGTCCCCAATGACATAAAATAAATTGCCCTAAAGGCAACGATATTATCATCAAAAACACAATTATAGTTATTGTTATACTCTCTTAATAGTATGACCCCTTCGTCTTCACTATACTTCTTGAGTATGTCATATGCTTCACTATCAAATACGTCTTCTAAACATTCAATACACGCGACTCCTGGATGAATAGTATATTCAATACCAACATTTACAAAATATTTGTCATATATTTTCGCATAAGTATGTGACAGTAAATCTTTAAATTTTAGATCCTGAAATTCATAATAATAAAGAGGTTCAAAAACTATTTGTTTAACTCTTTCGGTAAATGCATTTTTAATGACTTTTATAAACGCCATACTAATGTCCATTCTGGACACCATATATAAGATTTCAATATTACTATAAAAGTGTTACTTTTTTGATCACATAATATCATTTACTATAAACTATTTGTTAAATAAGAAAGGACAGTCTTTAAGTATACGAGTATAACAAATCTATCGACTATTCCGTTTCCTCCTACACCACAAGAACTCGTTAGTAGTGATTAGTCGGTGATTGAAACGATAGTAGATATAGGAGAAAACGGAGTATAGATATTAATTATTGATCGCTATATATGACTCACTATTCTAATTCTATAAACTTTAATATATTTTACGTAGTGATCTGCGATATTTGAACTCGTTGTTCCATCACCAACACCAATATAATATACATAAGTTGGTGTTCCAACAGCATAACTATATGTGTAAACCTCATATAATTGACCACTATAAGAAATTGTGTATAACACACTATTATTTGGATAAATATAATTAACAATATGATACCAAGTATCACTACTATACGGGACAAACTTAATCAAATTATTTGACCGGACATAATAAATATTAGAATAATCGGCATAACGTGGAACTACTAACTCTTCAAATCTATCACTATATTTATCATAACCATAATCAGCAATCACTAGTTGTGTTCCACTATTCCTTAATCCCATTATTTCGTATTCTATAACAAACGGAGGCTTGAATATGGGAGTTCTAAACATACAAACAAGTTCGTCTCCAATTGTTGATGTAATATGTAAGTATTTTTCATCTGTTAGCGTTATAGAGTGTTCACTTGAGCAGTCCAATAAATGATAATTATGATGGTCTATGTAAACTATAAACGTTGAATCTTTTGAATTGATAAATATTGTACTATGCTTCGGCGCAACATTATTATATGTTATTCCCAATAGTATAACAATAAAGAATATGTAAAGTATATATTTCCTCATTTTCTACCCCATAACAAAATTATCACAAAAACTTTAAAGTGTTGATTGTTGAATTGAAGATATACTGCGTTATAGTATTTTCTTTTCGCGACACTTGCCCATAATTCTATTGATTAGTGTTTTTTGATATTTTGACATTTTGTATCCTTTTTGCTTGAGTTCTTTGAACTTTATAGGAATTTCCTTGCATATTTCAGGGTATTCTTCTACTACCATCTTGGTGATCCTAGTGTGCAACTCATATTCAGCAAGGTCAAGTAACTTGTATAGAACTGGTGGTTTAACATCTTCAGAGAGGTACTCTTTGATCTGATTGATTACTTCCTGATAACCCTCGTATATAATGTAACGTATGTCATAATCAAGAAGTATTTTGGATACCTCGTAGTTAACTTTGTTCAAGTATTCCTCTGCGTTCTCAATATTCTTTAGAATAACGTCCTTTAATAAAACGAATTGTGGTTTGAGTTTGAACATTCCGTACCCGATTTCTGGGTCATATACGTGGACAACTATTCCTTCATAGACAATTCTCCCGTAATCCTCATAAATTTTATTAAGTTTATTATAGTACTCTCTTATCTTTTTAAACGTTACTGGTGCTATTTCATATGGTGGTGTTTTTAGTCCATACTCTTTTGCGATCTTGATCATTTCTCCTGGTGGTATGAATGGATAATCACATCCATCGTTGATTCTTATGGCAATTAACTCTATTACTGGATCAACATCTATACCTTCGATTTCTTTAACTGTCTTAACGTCACTTCCACCATAAACCAGATTATATTTATCGAGTGTCTCACCCCAGACTTCGAATATTGGGATATATCCATCATTCACCATCTCTTCAATGTTCTTTATGATATCACTATCAATATTATTATAAATTATATTCTTGACTAAGGTTGATGCTTCAGGTAGCAACCTTGTTTTTGGTATAATAGTATTACTATATGGTGGTTTATAAAATAGAACATTAAAACCGTCTCTCTTTATAAAGTAGTATCCTGTTTTGCCGTCAAATTTTCCTATATAGTGTGAAATACCTTTGAGAAACACGTTCATTCCCGAAATATCGAAGTTATACGCATATTGAAGTTTGGGCATATTTGGACTAATGTATCCGGTAATTGTGTCGTAAACAGTACCCATATATTCATCGTGTCTCATATATACTAGCAATTTGTGACCATTAATTTCTGTTCTTTTGTATGTGTATTTTGTTCCGTTGCAATCATATATTATGATATTACCCTTGTCGAAGTCAACTCTACACATCGACCTATCAAATAGTTTCCTTTTCCAGCAATCCATTTCAATCCCCCTATTAGAGATAAGTTGTTCCCCTTAAAAAAGTTTGTGGTGAAGAATAAGAGAGTATAACGTGATTAATTTTCTACTATAATAAATTAGAGGATATTTCTCTAATAATCTGCCAATAAGTTTGGATACTATTTGAAAGATTCTTTATGTTCATCTATTAGTGAACACTTAAAATCTTTTTGTCTAATAATAAAACGATTTAATTATTCCTATTTTTAATTAGTACATACTTTATTTGTGATCTGGTTATTTTCTTAAACACGTTTCTCCAGAACTTTTCACTATTAATTATGTAGACTCAAATATTTGACATTGTTCACTAATTACGAAATATTTTATTATTTATAAACTTTTTGAGATATTATTAAAAGATAAAATTGGTTATATGTACGTGTAACTTTTAGTTAACTTATAGTGTATAATGTCATATTATACATTTATGACGGAATATTTGTTTCATTTAAAACTTTTTTGTTATAAAGTAATTCGGGATGTTCAAATGAGGAGAAAACTATTTGCATTGTTTATTTTCCTAATATTAATAACAGGACCTATATATGTGAATGGAAAGAATAGCATCAATTTTGTTAATGTTCAACGTTATTGTGTTAGAAATTATGAATTTGATTTTACAAAACACAACCTTCCAGATAACTTATATAATGATGATGGCGTGAATATAGAGTATAGTGATGATGGAATTATCTTAACAATGAAACATAACAGAAACCAGTTTCTTGGAGTATATATAAATAAAAAAGTAAATTATATTGAAATCACATCCACAATTAAAACAATAACTAGTAGCGATTATATAGATTATTTTACGGGGTATTCTCCCTATTTTAATAATGTTAAACCATATATTAGATTTGGTATTGGGTGGAAAACTTTAATGCTTGGGAGTAGTGCGGGCATTAGCGATAGTAACCTAAACAAGAAAACACAATATAAACTTGGTAATAGTATAGAATATAATAAATTCTACACATATAAGATTGTTGTTATAGGTGGAAAAATCTTTAAGTGTTACCTTAATAATGCGCTAATTATTGAAACATCAACAAACAATATATATAATAACGTTGGTTTTGCTGGATTAATTCTTGACCTTGATTCAGGTGATAAAATAGTTGTAAAGAACCTTTTAATAAGGTTCTCAAGTATAACAAGAATCATATAAACTTAATTGTTATTGTGTTCAAACAAAAAATATATAAATGCTTTTATATTTATCTTATTGTGGGTGATAGTATGATTAGAAACGACTTGAATTATATGATGTACGACATTGATATTTCACCATATAATTTATACTTTATTGCTGATATGCATTTTTGTCATAAGAGAATTGATGAGTTAGTTCCAAGAGAACGTGATTGGATTAACAAGTTAATTTACAATTGGAACAATACTGTTTATCCTAACGATGTAGTTATTATCGTTGGGGATGCTTGCCTTGACATTCAAAAGTATAAGTGTTGTCAGCGTTATATTCAAAGTCTCAATGGCGTGAAAATTTTAATTCGTGGAAATCATGATAGATTTGAAAAGGGTAAGTTATTGGATAATGGTTACTTTATGGTTGTCCCGCACTTATTACTACGTGTTAAGACTAATAAGGGTAGTTATAACATATTTATTCATCACGAACCCTTAGAGAAGAAGGACTTTGAAAAAATTAAAATGTCATATAATAGACACATCCATATCCACATACACGGACACACTCACTTGAATACTCCGTTTGTTTACAAAAAGTATGGTATTCCGTTTTTCAATGTTTCGTGTGAAGTGTTAGACTATACTCCGGTCCACGTTGGAACAATAATATATATTGCAAAACAAATGGAAGAACAAACACTTGAATTAAAGACAATTAACGATATTCTTTAAAGTTTTTTTTTTCCAATATTATTGGGATTATAAAATGGGGAAGATATCGATTATTATGTTCATAATATTATTTACAAGTTTCACATATGTATATGGAAAAAATGCAATAGACTTTATTAACTCTCCACATACAACATATTTCTGGTATGATGATTTTAATGATAATACGAGTATTAGTAATTATAACATTTATGGCAATTGCTCAGCATTATACGTTGATAATGGTGCATTGTATATTGCGGGGAACGAACAGAAAGATATGTGGTTATATCATAGAATAGGAAAAAATTTGGTTGGGATTACTCTCGAAAGTAAAATGAAAATGGAATATTGTTCTCTAAATATTGGATTTGTGAAAAGTGAGACACCAAATATTTACTGGAGATTTATCCTTAATAGAGATTGTAGAGGATATGATGATTCATATATTCCGGATGAGAGCAATATTCCAAATCCTGCTCAATTAAATGAATGGGTAATAATAAAACTCTACTATGTTTCACCGACGGTTGTTAAAGTATGGAGATCATATGACAATTCTACTATATATTCTCGTGATATTGATTCATCGTATGTTCCATTAGATTCGATAGCGATTGGTATTCAGAATTATGGTAAAGGAAAAGGATGGTTTGATTATATCAAAGTTTACCGTATTGGTGATACGATAGTTCTTTGATTCTTTTACTATCTTGACATTTTGTCTGATATTTTATGTGGTGTTTGTCGTTTGTTCTAATATTGATAGATTTTCCCATATAATTTTTGTCATTTTGACAACTTTTTGTTAAAATGTTTAAGTATTGTTCAAATATTTTATATAATGGTGATAATATGACGAAGAGGATTATGAGTCATATGCCAGAATATGTTCCAGAATTGAAAACCGAAATATTGAAATTTGCGACGAGGTTCTTCTTAGATAAGGGATTCAAATGGGAATTACCGATAATATTGTCACCTCACACTGACCCGTTGTTTCCTGACCCAACCGAACAAGAAATAGAACCATTAGAAGTCGAGATAAAATCATATGGTCATAAATTAAAACTTGTCCATAGTATGATTCTTCATAAACAGTTACTTGTAAGTGACGTTTATGATAAAGTGTTTATTTTATCACCAAACATTAGAATAGAAAGAAGAAATCCGGACGGGTGGCACGCATTCGAATTCACTCAGTTAGACTTTGAGATTAGAGGGGTATCATATTATGACGTTATGTCGTTATTATCAGAATTTCTTGTAGAATTGACGGACTATTTGGATAAACTTGGATATATTGATAAACACTCATATCCTTACAAGTATATACGTAGAGGGATGTTCAAATACGTTGATTATGTCAATGAAGGTGAACCAGATATATCGTTATTAAAGTATCCAACGTTCGTAGTAAATATTCCTCGTGAATTCTATGATTATTATGATGAGGAAATTGGTATATGGAAGAACTTTGACTTAGTATTACCATTATATGGTGAGGTATCGTCTGGTGGTGAACGTGAGTATCAGTATGAAAAGGTTATTAAGAAGATTCGTGAGGGAGGGTTAAAACCAGAGAACTTTATGTATTATCTTGATGTAATGCGAAAGGGATTAGTTAAAAAGTCTGCTGGTGCTGGTATTGGTATTGAACGTCTTGTTACATTTTATTCTGGGGTAAATGATATCGAAAAAGTTCAACCGTTTCCAAGGATTCCGTATAGAGAGGTTTTAATTTGAACGAAAATTTTATAATTCTTTTTTATTTTATATTTTATGGTGTGTGATATGTACATCGATATTAAACCAAATAATTTTGTCGTTGAATTAAATGGGTTAAAAATTATTGTTAGCATTAAATGTAGTGATAAAATTGTAATAGATACTAAAGTTGTTGATGTTTCTAATGATAGAATTTATTCTAAAACGCATACAGAGTTTACTAAAGGACTATTATTTAAACGTGGTGAAGTTTATGATTTTCTTCTTGGAAAATCATATAAGTTTAGAGAGTCATTAAAACACTCTCATTATGATTATTACTCGTGGAAACTAATTGAAATTTTTGATAATATCTATTATGAAAAATTTAATAAGTTTGATAATATTTCAGTCTTTATGAATGACCAACGAGTCATTATAATATACAATTATTTTGGCGTCCCAATAAAAGTTTCAATACAGTATAAAGAGCAGAAAAAGTTTTCTCAAATAGTCAAAAAGATTAAAAAGGCGTTTAGGTAAGTAATTTTGTAATGAAGTTATAAAGTTTGAGTAATTTTGCAGTTTCGTGATGCTTTACCTTAACCATTTCAACATATTTGTTTGGGTTATACTTGTTAATAAGTTTAATTAGTCTGTCGAATTCTTCAATTGTTTCTTCGGATAGTGTTATTGAGTAGTAGTTTAGTGATGATGTTATTGTTATATCTGGTGTTGATATTGCAATTTCTCCACGTTCGTATGTTATGACTTCTATGTCTTTTACTTGTTTTTTAATTGTGCGGACTTGTTTAACTATTTGCTGAAGATTGCTTAATTCTTCTTTACAAATTGTGTAATATTCACTATTGTCTCCGTTTGTGAATTCATAATATACTTTGTTTTTGGTGTAGTCTATTTTAATGTGAGAAACAAAGAGTTTATTTTGTTCTGCAATTTTCTTTGCTTTTGATATTTCTTTTATAAGTGTCGTTATTGCATTTGTTTCTGGTGGGTTAACTATTGTAAAGTCTATGTTGTCATAAACACCGTCTATTTCAAGTTCGTCATCGTAAGAGATTTTCAAGTCTTTTATTGTATGGTATGTGTTTTCAATTTTCTTACATTTATTGTATTTATTGATTATGTCTTCAACGCTGTCCCCACATATACTTATTACTAGTGATGAAACGTATATTTTGTTCATACAGTATGGGTTGTATTTTCCATAATAAAGATAATCTAATTCATTAACTATTTCAAGAATTTTATATATATCCGGGAATTCTTTTTTAATGAGTTTTGCCACTTCTGGCGTCATTCTTTTTATTTCGAGTTTTGTATCTGTGATTTCTATAGGTGATAATGTTAGTTCGGGTATTATATCTTCTATTGTATCTATTTCGATTTTGTCATATATTGATATTATTTGTGGTTCTTTTAGGTTTTGCCATACTCCTTTAACCATACAACTATATTCCCTATATATTTTTTCAAGGTTATCTGTTTCAATTGTTAGATAATTAGTTTCGGTGTCGATTTCTATTACATAATCATTTTCCTCAAATCGGGTAACTTCAATCTTCAATTTTTTATCACCAATAGAATAGAATTAACCAAATTATATAAATTTTTTGCTATTCATAAACGTTATAAAACTTAGCGTATACTCTAATTTGGTGAGTTATATGATCATTAAGACTAATACATCAAGTAAAACGTGTTCATATAGTAGAATTTTGGGATTTATTCTATTAATTAATTTACCGGTTTTTATATTACTATTATTCATATTTGTTATAGGTGATTATTCTTTTTTAAATTGTGCTGAGTGTTTTGTTTTCGCGTTAGAAATTGATTCTTTTATAATTAGTCTTAGTGTTGCTAAATCAAAGTGTAAGACACTCCAGAAGTACGCTTCAACTATTTTTCTATTAAATCTCATACTGGTTTTAATAATTATAGTGTTTTTGAGAAATATTCTACTTAACGCTTCTTATTTTTTTTCGAAATCTTTATAAGATGTTCTAACGTATAACAATCTGGGTGATATAAGATGATCGAGTTCAAGACTGCAAATTATGATATAACAGAGTATCGTGAATTAACTCTTCAATACCCAAAAATGTTTCCGGAACTCTTTGACGATGACTCTTACTGGGAAATTGTAAGAGTTCTGCGTGCAGATTTCGTCCCGATAATTAAAACAAAAGACAATATTACGATTAATATAGTTTCAATAGCGACCTTGAGTGACCACGTTCCAGTTGTTGCAAAAATAGATATAGTAAATAATAGAATTGAACGTATTGTTTTGTACATTGATAATCTTAGAAAGTACAAACTTCTTGAATACGTATATGATTTAGTACAAACTGCTATAAAACCATTTAGTCCTAAAAACGCATCAGTGTACCTTGAATTACTTTATAATCTTAAACCCAAACTTAGAAAAACAGACAAAAATATAGTAGTAATATCGGGAAATGACAATGAATTAAAACAAACTATTGAGTCTCTTAGAAACGAGATTATTGAGAACAAAGATTATAGTGCATATGATACACCTGCATTTGATAATATAACAGAATTAGCATACTCTGGAAATTCTGGTGACGAGATACTAATGAAGTTAATTGATATTGTTGATGAACTATTACGTTATGGTGAACACGGAGTCTACTATAATTTTGGAAATACACAAGAACCGATTTTCGTCATAGAAATTCCAGATAGGGACACATTTGATACTGGTGAAACTGGATGGATTGTTCTAACAAGATACAAGAACCGTGCGTATAACATATTTGCATACCTCGTTAATAGTGATCACGTTATACCTCTCCCCAAGAGAGTCGCCGAAAAGGTTATAGAGTACTATGAAGGCCGACTAAACTATATTGCTAGAAATAAAATGGGGATGTTATTATCATTACTTAATAGTGAAGGATTTGCATATAAGACAAAGGATGAACTACAAAAAATAATTGAATACCTTGAGTCAATTATACTATATGATGATCAAGATATCCTAATAGATACGTATGGTGACAACGTTGATTGGAAACTTATACAGAAGATAAACAGTATGTCAGAGTTTAATAAAAAGACATTAAAAGAATTATTACTTCCATTATCAAAAAGAGAAGAGAAAATCTTGATCGAACTCGCATTCAAAAACTTTCAAAAGGAAAATGTAAATACTCGAACTTATTGTTAAGCATCAATACTATGAATTCTATTATTTATTTTAGTATTTTCATTCTTTATGATTATCTGTTTCAACTCTATAGACTTCTTTAACATACTCCTTTAGAAGTTCATCTGGAATACTAAACTTTTCTATCCTCCATAACGCATTTTCATACTTGCATTTTGGACAAAAAACGTAAACTCATCTTTTCTCACAATTAAATTCTTCTATGGGAATACCAATATTTGGTACGAAATGAACTCTTAAAAAGAACAAATACAATACATTAGGTTATAATTGTTGTAAACGATTTAAACACCAAAAAATTTTTAAGAAATAAAACAAAAGCACAAAAGGTGATACCAATGAGAATTTTTATGGGAAGGTATGAATACCCGCTATACTATGACAACTATTATAAGAAATTATACATAAACCCGGAGAAGATAAACAAATTAAACGAAGACCTTATAAGAGAATTCTTATGGAAAACTAATGTATTAGATAAAACAAAAACAACTCAAAATGCACAAATGTATATTGAGGAGAATAACATAGTAATACAATATTTTAACTGGAAAATAAAAATCGATCTGAACAATAGGAACATAAAATCATTTATCATTCAAAAATTCTCATATAGAGACGAGTCTAAAATTTCAAAATACGACAATTTTATACTAAAAGTGTCAAAACTAATAAATGACATCTCTGACGTGTTCTGGGTACACGACGCGTCGTACATCAAACTACTCGTTGAACACGAAGATTTATTCAAAGAAATAGAAATAGATGAATGGTTAAGGAAATTCTTTGTAAAATTTAACGACCACTACTTATACACTTATGATTTAAAAGAAGTCGTAGAACACGACAAAATAATAAGAGAAAAGAACAGAAAGTATTATACACAACCAAATAGAATTCCAATAACAAATATAAATGGCGAAGTAATTGGTTACTATGAATTTTCGCCAACACTATTCGAAGAATTAGAGCAACCATATATCCACATCCAATCACATAATATTAACGACTATAAAAAATTACTTGAATTCCTTGAGAGGAACTACGAGATAATCTCACCAGAATATAAAGAACTTGTTAGTAAAATAATCGAGAACATAAAATTAGACATAAAAACATACGAAGAATTCACAACAAAATACAAAAGCATAATAAATAATAACAAATAAAAACCTTCCCAAATATTTTAAAATATCATTTTATCTTTTATAATGTGGTGAATTAAATGTGCATTCTAGGTGAATGTGTTAAAAAGTTTGAAGTTTATGATGATACAAACGAAATTATTGCACTAATTGATTCGGAGTGTGTTCTTGAACACTACCAACTCCAAGAAGTAGATGATATTCCAGAAGATGCCAAAAATAGTATTGACTTCATTAACTTAGATGACTTCTTCACAATACCATTAATATTCGTCCAGGGAAACGACGGATTGTACGTTATTGTTAAGACAAGGCCAACAAGATATTATAAAGTTCTCGATGCAGATATTGATGACGTTTCAAACCTTGAAATATTAGTTGCAACTACAACAACTGGAAACACATACTACTTGTACTTAACAGAAGAACTAAACTACGTGAGAATGTTTCCGTCGACTGGTGATACTATAGATATAACAAAGAATAATCCAGAGTTCTCAAATGTTGTAAAAGACTTGAAAGAAAACTGTAAATCAGTAGACCTTGGATGGTGATTAATTAGAACTTTTCTACCCATTTCCAAATTATTTTTTCGAGTTTCCCAACAATAATAAGGTTTATCGCACCAATAAGTTCTGGTGTGCACTCACTATGCTTATTACAGATTATCGAATACATTTCAATAATGTCGTCTCTTGTAATTTCAAGAACACCACTATCACGTTTTAGGTTCGTTGAAATGTATTTAGAGATATATTCTGATACACTATCACAATCTGATGAAACATTTCTAATGTTTGACTTGTCTGTCCTTATGGAAACATCTGCGATAAAGTCAATAACTTCTGTTTCAATAACGTTAAATATGTAATAGATTGCATCATCACGATTAACTTTGAGAACGTTTTCAACTTTATCAATAAGTTGTTCAATTGTTTTCGGGTTAACGTTCGCTCTAATTACTTCATTTCCTTTTCGTATTATTGTTTTCTCTGAAACCTCATTATACAAATTTCTAATAACTTCAAGATCTACCATACTAACCACCAAGTCCATTATCTATCGTATAACTTATAAGTTTTTCTATTAATAAGAACAACTTTCATATTTATAATTTATTTAATTTTACATCAAACATTTAGTTACTAGTTTTCTTTTAGTAGGCATCAATATTTTGTAATAACTTTTGTCATTTTGTCAACACATTTTGCGATTTCTATTACTTGAAAAACTTTAAGTGTCAAATATTTTAGAGTTAATCCGTCACAACGACAAAACTAAAACTACAATAAGTTACATATAATATCATATTATATAACAATATGTAACATTTGATTGTCAAACTATTTTGTAAACTCTATAGAATTATATTGATAACACATAACAAAACGTTATAGAAATTGAAGTTTGTCCATAAATTCGCATAGTTTTAATAACAATCAACTTTTCAAACTCGATAAACTATATTCTTTCACGTAATAAGATCAATACGAATATATATTCACAACCTAATTCTAAATCTTTTCGAATTCTCCTAAACTCTTACCAGAAATTTTCAATGAAATATAATCCTCAAAAATATTGTAAATCACCAGAATTGTATAACATTATAACTAAAAAGTTTATAGTAAAAGAAATCACTTCTTTTTCTTTAAGAACTCTGATATTGGAATATACTTTTCATCTTTTATACCTGGAAAAATTTCATTTTCAACTTGTCTATTCCACCAGTCGAAATATTCCTCCATTAAGTCTTCTAATTCATCACGTTCCTCTTCCGGAATTTCAAACTCTTCCATAATATGTTCAATAATACACTCATAATCTCCATCACACCAATCAGAAATATCACCAATGATTTTATCAATATCATATACTGTTAATTCTTCAACGTGCATGCTAACACCAATAAACGATATTGAGAATTCACACTTAAGTTTTTCTTTTGTGAAATGTGTTAAACAAGACAGAGGCACACAATATTAGTGATTATTCTATTAGCTCTTCAATTATTATTGAATATATAAGACCACAACTTCAAACTCGACAACATAAGAGTGAAAGTATAAGTAAATAAACGTTATTTTCTATCTTCATTGTGTTTTTTAGAGATGTTGCAATTTTACTATGCTTCTTATTATTTATAACAAAAACCAAAAACTTTATAAACTCTATATACGTATATAATATTGAGGTGAAGGATATGGCGGTTATAGTAGAGGCGATTCCAGAAGAAATATTAAAAGTTTTCAAAGAGTACACACCAGAATTCGTCGAAAATAACAAATTGATAATAGACTATAAGAGAAAAATTCCAGGAAAAGAATTTCCTATTAAAGCACTATACGAAATAGACGACGCCATAAGAAGACTAGAAAATAGTAAAGTAAATATCACACGAATACCCACACGCGGAAAATACAGTTCATATGATGTCTTATTTGATATCCTATTCATAAAACTTTTCGAAACACAAGAAAACACTATCAAACTGTATCCTACAAAATATAAGTTATTATTTGCAAATCAATCGAAAATCCCAATATCCATACAAAGACACATTAGACAATTCCACAACCTACAACCTATAATTCCAAGAAACTTCATAATTGAAGCAATCTTTAGCGATAAATTCCCAGTATACATTCTTGGTTCAGAAACAATAGTAGGAATATACCTATCCGACACACCCGGTTACATAAATATTAAAGACTTCATAAAATGGTTCACATCAAAATTCAAAAGAATTAAGAAAAATACCGGAGTATTAAAATTCAGGTACGGGAACATGGATATAATTGCAATATACAACAAATTCTACCTACGAAAAATGTTTATTTCAAGTAAAGTCTATAATAGAAAGACAAACAAATACGAAACAATAAAGTATACAATCACAATAAGAACAGAACGCGGGAGACACAAACACGCCAACAAAATAGACATCATAATTGAACCCGGATGGGTAGAACAAAATAGTGGTATAGAAATATTAAAATACTATAACTCAAAAAGAGGATTACCATACAAAAGTTTCGAAAAATATATCAATAAGAAAACCAGAAAACTCAGAATGTACTTAATATTCGATGAAACTGACAACGAAATGATAACACTTCTAATAAACCCAAATGAAAAACGAAATGGCATACACTATAAAGTATACAAGATAACAACATACGATATGCCATACATACTAAAAGTAGAAAAGATGTCAATATCAAAAGTAAAAGACGACAAAATAAACAATTACATAATAATAGACAACACTATATACATAAATACTGATGAAATCATTGACACAGAAGGATACACGTACGAAAAAATTAACAAATACACCGGATATATCCTCAGAATACAAAGCAAAAACAAACACTACATAATACTTCTTCCACCTAAAAACGTAATCAAAACATAACACACAAAATGACGCAACAATAATATAAGTGTTATCATTCCAATAAATTAGAAGATAAAGAATTTGAATAAAAAACTTCTATTTTTTATTATTCTTTAATTAAGAATTCTAAATTGTCAAATAAAACATCCCTTGCAATCTCTTCAATTTCCTCATCACTACAAACCTCAACACAATAGGATTGGCCAACAAAAATTTTCTGGCGACCATAATACACTAGAATATTATAATTATAACAAACATTACCACTATCAGGTTCATACTCACCATCACATTCTTCGACCTCATATTCCCAAGCAGACAAAACAATTTCGTCAACTTTTTCCCAAAACTCATTACTATCAGGATCACCATCAACCTCAAACTCATCAATAACCTTATCGTTCAATAACACTTGAACCACAACCATATCAACTCACCGCATAAAAAATAAAAAGTATCAATTTAAACACTTTTCAAACAAAATTAATTACGTAATAAAATAATTATGTAAAAACATAATTAACTAATCACATAACTTATTTGATACTATAGCAAAACCAAATGAACAATATAGAAAAAAATAACATAATAAATAAGCACAGAATACGTATAACAATATTGTAAGTATATCCAAATTCCACACAACTACATACAAAAAATCTATCATATAGAAACCACAACACTACCGTCCCTTATATTTAATAAAGAAATCATCATACAACAAAACAAACAAGATAATATTAGCATATATGCCAGAGTACATCAGAATAAAACTACTAAAACTTAAGACTGAAGGACAACTTAATGAATCTGAAATAAATACTTTATCACTATTTGTATAAATAACGTTAAAATAGAAGATATTGAACAATCAGTTATTAATAGATTACTTAAAATATATAAACACATACTCAACAATTTTAATTAAAATCTTGAATCATAAGAAATCAACACGACAATTACGAGTCCTATTGAAGTTAGATTATTTATTAATAGAAATGAATATCGGCTTACAGTTGATAAAAAGTCCAAATATGGGATACCATTTCAAAAAAATAATCATACGAAAACTTAAAGGAGAAAGTAATGATAGATGAACTCATTCTTCTTATTATTTATTAAATTTTTTAATTTAATTTTCAAAACATTAATAGTAATAATCACAAAAAATACCAATAACAATAAAAACGATCATAATAAGAAGATAAATTATAGTGTCACTATAAATAAATAAAATGAACAGCATAAATAATAAAAACAAAGAAATAAAATTAAAACCAAGAACTCTTATATGTAACAAATACACTAACACTATAAATATTATCAAATAAATAACTATAAATGAAACACTATCCTTCTCTTTGTGAACAATACCTATAATACTATTATTCTCAACATTAATTGTTACAACTTCCTTATTAATAAAGATTGAAGTTTCATAAACTCGCTCAAATGAACGTTGAAGCGAAGAATTGTAAATAGTATCACCACGTATATAAAAAAACATTATAGAATCCGGAAACTCATAATAATAAACATTACCATCCCTTACAATTTCAATGAACTTGTCAAACGAATACTTATAACTATAATTATAATTAAACGTTCTAAAAGGTTCGCTTACCCTAACAAAACGAATATTTTTATTAGAATACAACACAACTTTCTTAGTAAATTCTTCAGGTGTAGAATTAGCAATCATATAATCCTTAGCAAACGAACCAATAAAAATGAGAAATACTAATACAATAACAATATAATCTAAATATTTACGAATATCAACACGATTATTAGACCCACTAAAACCAACAATCACTATCTAACACCCAAAAATAACAATCTCAATAAAGTCTTATAAATTTAACGGTAACCATTCCAAGAATAAAAATATATAAAGAATAACATAAACATTCAAATAAAACATCAACACTATATCCAATAACATCTGAAACAACACATTCAATGCTTATTGTTTCGCTATCACTAACATAAGAATTTTCACAATCAAGACAAGCAACATTATATATACATAGTATAGGATCTGACAAATACCAATCAGACAAAATATACATAGACGACAACGGAAACATATATATTAAAAATTATAGATGGTCATCAGGAGTATATATTTATATGATAGTGTCGAGAATAACAATCAACACAATACCCATTGCAGTCACACCAATCTAACTATTTTCTTACATTTTTAGAAGTCACTCAAAATTAAAGAGAAAATCAATATAATTCTCTCTACTAAATAATAAATTAATAATAAATCAAATAACAGATGAAACAAATGAATCTCCATTAACCACAATAAACTTCTTCACATAAATTCCAGTTACATCCCAAATCAAAATCTCAGGATATAAAACATCGTCAGAAGAATACCTATCCTGCACATTATACGTGTAAACGTTACCATTAAACACAATTCTCACCTTATCCTCGTAAAATGTAGTTATCAAAGTGTTAACCTGTTGCAAACTAACAGTCCAATAAGTATATGTTGACAAACTCCAGTCAATTCTCTTTTGATAATACAAACGATCACCACTATAAGCAATACCAGCGCGCAACCAATCAGAATCCGAACCATATTTATTATTAGTGACAATATTCCAAACTTCTTTAAAAATTCCAAACTTCTTTAAAATTAGCAGTCGGTTCAAATTCTAAAAATATAGTTACTGGAAATTTCATCTGTTTCTGCAAAACAAAACCATACGCGGTCAATTCTGGAGTGTAAATATACAATCCTTTATCCGATAACTGATTGACCCACCCTGAAGATAAATCATTATCATTCCTCCACACGTCAAAATGTAAATGATTAACAGACGAATTCCTAGTAAAATCATATACGTATATAAAAGAATTTTCGTTTACATAATGCACACTTTGCTTCGCATAACCAACACCAACAAATAACAAAACAACAAACATAATGATCATTATCCTCGACACGCCTCCCCCAATAAATGATTGTCTCATAAAAGTTTAAAGATAAATACGCTAAATCAAAAATAAAATGTATCTTATTAACATTAAATCAATCCAGAATTTTCATTTAAATGTTAGAATTCGTGTCCAGTTTTTTGTACTAGTGTGTAACAAAAATATTTAAATCTTTCAAAAAATACAACTCAAAAACAGCCTTCCAAAGAATAAGAATTCTAACAAGTTAACTGCCAATGCGTATAACGAACACACCTTCCATAGTAATACTTTCTCAGAATTTTACATCTTTCTTTTGAAACCCTTACTCCAAAAAGGTAAGAAGGAGTCAAAAACACTCAAAAAGAACATCAACATCCATACCAACTACTTCCGAAACAATACGCTTAATATTTTCCGATTCATAATCTGACATATCACCAATATGGAATGTTTCGCAATCAAATCTAATAACAACAATCTTATGTGTAAAATCATCCTCTGAAAAACTGATTTCATTAATAAGACAACTATATCCTTGTTGTTCAAGAACAGTTTCTATAGTACTCTTTAAAGACAAGTAAGTTTCAAGTAATTTGTTAATAACATACTATTTAGCATCATCATAGTATGAATCAACTCTTACACAAACAAAATATCTAGGATACATACGCTTAACATACGGATCAAACTTACGATACTCGACACCAAAAATAATCAAACCCACTATTACGCTTACCATTTAAATCAAAATAGTAACACTTCTTACCATAAAACTCTATTTTATTATTAAGTTCATATTCATAGATGTTAAACCTAGTACATAGATGACTTCACGCAGTTACATTTTTATAATTTTCTATCGCTTTTTCAGCAATTTCCTTAGACGAGTAAACTCCCAAAATAAACCGATCTTCCGGATAATCATCACTTTCAACAATATACACTTTTCGTAATTTAGCCATACAAACAATAATTAAAACTTTCGAGTTGTCAACATAATAATCATCCGAAAACTTTATAAATAGTAACGAGAAAAAATATAATGAGGAACAAGTTCGCGACCCATTGTGTTCACCACTTTTTTATATTTCCATAATAGATTCTCGAACTCTTTCCCTTACCAACATCTATTATTTACAAGTATTATACTCACAACAACACTATCCTAAAATGTAAATACAATTCATTTAAAGAACTTCCACACGTAAAAACAGATGGGAATCCATATGAAAATGATAATTATGTTAGTAACCCTCCTATTACTATTAAATTATGCAATCGCAAAACAAAATATCCTATTTATTAATTCCAATTTAACAAGAGTATACTATTACGATCTCGATCACAAAACATCTAATCTAATAATATATCCAAAGGACTTAACTCACGGAGACGGAAATGCAACAATCGTTAATTTTCATAATAACAAAGTTTATGAAGTATACCAGAAACACGACTCTGGAGTTAACGACGATGCACTACTATTCATTAGAATATCACAAATAGTAACAAAATTCCACAATTATTTGATCACGTTTGACGTTTATAATTCCGGTTGTTCTGGGAAATGGACAATGCATATTGGTTCTTGGAGAAGTAATGGCGCTGGGGTTAAATATAGCAACGGTTACTTTTATTTCACAAGTTGCGGGAGAGGATGCAATCTAGTTAAAATCAATGACGTAAATAATGGTTGGAACAAATTTTCAATATTAAGATTCTACAACGGAACAACAATAGTATCATTTAATAACGAATACAAAAAAAATTGATAATGTAAGCAAAACATCAATAGATTTTAGTATAGCCCACGTATGGTCAACAACATGCCCATTCTATTATGACAATTTTTTGATAATAATAGACTTCTCAAACATCACAACAATAATATAAATTTTAGAGTCTTAAAGCACATAACAGAAAATGTAGAAATTATTAACAAAAGAAACACATATCTCTCTTTCCCTCAACACTAAAGGATAAAATAGACCAACATATCCATAGAGACAATACAAATAGAAAAAACACTAACTAAGAACTCTATCCCCTACACCCAGTTATTTTCCCTTGTGTTAAGATGTTACTAAAAAAACAGATATCATCTAATACTTTGCTAATTCTAATATATTTAAGTTTTTTGTTTTCGTTCTCTACAATAGTAACGAAAATGAATAATAAATTCATCATAATTGGAACGACTAAAATTATTAACAACGAAAATATTATTGAGAATGTTGAAACTATCAATAACATTACGGAACGTGAAGAACATAATATCCTCCACATATTAAACGACGAGCACCTCCTGTCCTTCCCTAACGAAATATATAGTGGTATTGACAGAGATTTCATTGAAAGGATATACAGTCATCTTCTGTAATCCACATTGGGCAACTAAATTTGATAAAATAATTAACGAAATAGATGATGATACACTAAAACCAAAAGAACTATACCCATCCGTGATAAAAATACTACAATCAACATATAACTATAGAGATAAAAATATAGTCATTATATGAATTCCTTTTTTATAACTATAAAAATTAGGCACACAACCAACGCAATCTTTCCAATTATTTTACTTTTCTCTTTTAAACCCTCACCCTTTAGGTCGTGAAGGATGATAGAATGTACTCCCTTACACTTAAAGAGTAGATTATTCTTCACAGAATCACAAAGTGATTCTTTAAAGTCTTTTTTAAAAAAAAGTATATGGGAGAAATAAATGAAGAGAAACATATTAATCCTTATGGTTGCCCTATTTGTATTGCTCACAATCACGACAAATGTTTATGGAAAGAATAATATCAACTATGTTAACAATATTAATATAGCAAGACCATCATCTAATATGAATATAAAAAGAATTCCAAGTGTTAATCCGATATTATTGTACGATAACAACAAAATTTATGTTTATGGAAGTTTTGGTAGTATCTATTTATATAAGGGGCAGTTATATGACTACGTGAGGTATCCCCATTACAATCCATATGTTTCACAGGTAATTCAGGAGAATGGAGGCACTAGAAATATATACAGTATGTACGTAAATGAGAAAAATGGAATAGTTATATTTAAAAACGGTAAAGCATATGGTTGGGGTTACAGCGAAAATGGTATAATTCAAGAACCATATGAATATCCGACAGAATTAACAGATCTTGAAAATTTAATACAGCAGAACGGAGGTATTGATAACATCTACAGAATTATATTTACAGTAATGAATATGCTGATAATATTTAAGGACGGTTCTATTGTTGGAGTGGGACGCTTACCTGATAACGATGGTCAATGGATGTGGTCAGCAAATATTAATCATTTTACTAATCTTACATCAAAATACCCTGCATGGAGTAAGTTTTCACAGATAATTAAAAACGATTCATCGAATATTTATGATATCCTATATGCTAAAAATAGTTATTGGTCACCTTTTATAATAATTCTCAAAAATGGAAGTGTATACTATACTGGATACAACTATCTCCCAATATATACCGGGGAACACAATGAATATAGTTCAGTATTTAGAGAACTTAGAGATGTTACAGAAATTATTCAACAAAATGGTGGCGTAGAAAATATTTATAATATTGTATTGAATTATGAGAGGAATATAATCATAATATTCAAAAACGGTAAAGTGTACGTATGGGGTGACAATTGGTGTGGTCAACTAGGCCTTAATGACACAATACAAAGGACTACACCAACCGAAAATACATACCTAGAACAAATAATTCAAGAAAACGGTGGTGCTGATAACATATTTCTTATTAGGAGTTTAGGAGGAATGCACGGATGGAATATTCTCATCTTTAAGAATGGAAAAGTATACGTGTGGGGTGGTAATTGGGATGGGCAACTTGGTCTCGGAGACACTACTAATAGAAACACGCCAACCGAAAACACACAACTAGAACAAATAATACAGGATAACGGTGGTGTTGATAATATACTAACGTTAAAAACTGGTTGGTGGCACAACATTCTAATCTTCAAGAATGGTAAAGTATACGTATGGGGTTGGAATAATGTTGGTCAACTTGGACTCGGAGACACTCACGATAGAGACACACCAACAGAAAACACACAATTAGAACAATTGATACAGGAGAACGGTGGAACAGAAAATATTTACACTATAATAATGATAAGTAATGTTCCCTATAGCGTCTTAATTTTTAGGAATGGTAAGGTCTATGTATTTGGTAATGGTTTATTACAAATGGGTGCAGAATACAATAGGTACCTATTACCGGAGGAGAATACAAACACAGAACAATTCATCCCAACTGTTAATGACATTTATTATTATGGTCCATATTATCTAATACTAAAAAATGGATTAGTATATAACTTCGGAGTATATTACTATTATGGTGGAGGGACAGGAGAAGGATTTGTACCGCTATCATCATCTCAATATTTACAGAGTTCAACAGGTGGTCAAATAAAAGAGTTTGAATTGCCATATAACATCACAAATGTCCTTTCTACTATACAAACAACTGGGCCCGGATATTATATAATTGAGACCGCTCAAGGTTTAAGGTATTTTGGTATGACTGATGCCGTTTCTAGGGGTATAAACGTTCTAAGTAAGCCTATGGAGATTCCAATACTGTCAAACTTTATATCAAATAATGGTGGGATCAACAATATAGAGTACTTGGCACTATCAACAATTAAATTTAGAAACGGTAAGATTTACGTACCTAATAGGGTAACTTCAACATATGGACCATTACAAATCTCAACAAATATAAAGTTTATAAGAAATAACGGTGCCTACTATCTATTAATTGACAAAAACGGAAAAATATACACAACATCAACACGCTATAATATAAACAATCAAACAGTATGGAACCAACTCTATAATATGATTGATGGAGTTAACAACATTTATGACATCATATATAGTGGAGATGCGGTAATGGTAATAACACGCAACGGAAAAGTGTATGTATGGGGACACAATTATTATGGCAAACTGGGACTTGGTGATACAACAGACAGATACACGCCAACTGAGAATACTTACTTGGAACAAATAATCCAGCAAAATGGAGGTGTTGAAAACATATCAATGATAACATTTGGATATATTATATTTAACAACAACAAAGTTTATAGGTGGGGAACTTATGAAATATACAAACCGACAGAAGCACCACAATTAGAGGGACTCATATCACAAAAAGGAATAAAAGGGATATGGATAAATAGTGGATACCTATTCATATTAACAAATACAAACGAATTATATAGATACACTATGTATTACGATTATAGCATACACGCACCAAAAGAATATATAGTACAGTTGACAGTATTACCGGAAACAGTCAAACTCCCGAAAATAATTGATAGTACTACTACAACTACAATAAACTTTGTATTGTGATAACAACCTTTTTATTATTTTTACTAATACTTGTTATTAACATAAATTACTCGTTGTTATGTTCTTGTAATTTTCTATCACTTTTTCTGGACAATCATCGCTTTCCAAATACACTAAACAATTAACACTTAACAAATTTTCTGATTGTGTCACAACATATTAGAAAATTAACTCAAAACTAAATATCATACATTCAAAACAAATAGTAATGTTACATACGTGTACAATTTCTTAAAGAAAATAAAATAACTTCTTTACACTACGACAAAATTAACTCTTTCATTCATCGTCATTAAATAACGGTAAGACAATAACCTTGTATAGACCAAACTCAAAACATTCTTCACTATTAGTACAATCTTCAACAATACTTAATTAGGAACAATCCAAAACACCATTACACGTATAAATCCCTGAATCAATTGAAACAACATTACAACTATTGTTTGAGGCGTAACTAAGAATATAATCATACGCCCTCGATATACTCGACATATCCTGATAAGTGGTATCAATAACTATAAGCACTTCACCATTACTATAATTTTTTATCTCAACAACTTTGAAACCATTTAAATATTCATCTTTTGCATCAACACTATTCCAGTCACTAAGACAACCAGAACCAAAAACTAAAAACAACAAAAGTCCTATAACGATACTCACCCAAACCTCTCTCATATTATCGCCCTAATAATATCTTCCTCAATCAATAACAACACCTCATCCCTTATAAAGTTTTTGCACCTTGTCAGAATACAAAAAACTAATCATTCTAACATATAACGAACACACTAATAGATTAATAAATGAAATAATACGTAATATGAAATTACTATTAATTCACAATTATACATCACAAAAACTCAAAACGACAAAATCTTTCCAATTATTTTACTATTATTAAACGTAATACTCTATATATGTATATTATTAATCAAAACAGTATAATACTAACCATTACCATACCACATAATAATAAAATGAGAAAGAAAATTTCCCAAAACACAAACAAATTTATTTAAGAAAAAACAACAAAACTTTTAAACCTAAACACTAAAATAGATAATGGTGTTCCTATGATCGAAATCTCAAACGAAGAACTAACCAAATTCTTAATAGAAAGATACTATAACACAATACTAATGACATCAGTATTCGGAATGCTAAACTCAGTAAAACAATACAAAAACAACCCCGTACTAATAACATTTAACAACACAAAATACGGAAGTTACTCAACATCATATATGTACGACAAAAACACAAACAGATTCACAATACAAGTAGAAAGTCACGACAACTTCCCAGGAAAATCATACCAACTAATAATTGACTTCAACAACAACGAATTTTATATGGTAGAAATAAACACAAAAACAAGAGAAAACAAAGACATCATAGAAAAAATCGACCCAGAATACAAAGAAATTATCGAACTATTAGTAAACACAACAACCGAAGACCTAACAAACACATTCAACGAAATAACAGAAAACATAAGAACACTACTCGAAGAAAAAACAACATACGACTACATAACAAACAAAGAAATAGACGGAAACATAATATACGCACACTACCTATACACCGGAATAACAATGTCAATACCCCAAATTATCGCACTAGGAAACACCCTATTCATAACATCAACAAAACTAAACAAAAACACAGAACCAGTAATAATCATAGGATACGGAACCGACAAGTACAACAACGAAACCCTAAACATAATGAACCTATGGGACGGATCAATACTAAGTATCAGCGACAAACGAATAATATTTAGCGACGACATACTAATCCACGACTACAATTACGTCGACGAAATTTATAGACTACTCGACGCCGACACAGGAGAAGGCATAATGATAAAACCACTAACAAAAGAATTCACCAAAATACAACCCGACTTCATAAGATACAACATAGAAACACTAAAAGAACACTTCAACAACTTCATAATATATGGCAGAAATGAAAACTTCCCCCTATCCTTCATATACAACACACTATTCCTAATAAAAAGCGTATATATGATGCCATATATAGTATCTGGAATAATACTATCCGAAACATTAGAAGAGTAACAATACAATCAATCCTACCTATCTTTTACATTTTTTCTTTTGAAGATCTCACACCTACACAATAAATTAACACAAAACTTACTAACTAAAGTTATATATAAGTTTCAAAAATTTTGAAACCTTTATAAACCCAAAGAAACCAAAAATGAAACAAAAATATAACTAAGAAAAGTAAAATAGATGAAAAATATTATAAATAAGATAAGAACATCACTCAAAATTATACATAATATTATACCAAACGAAGACATTCTTATAATAATATACGGAACCTATTATGAAAAATTCTAACAATATAATATACCTCAAAGATTAAACTAATTTGTTTGTTTCTGTTATTAAAGCATCTTCTACGTGATTACATAAACCTCCACAAACACATATACACTATTAACAATATATGTTACTCAGTAACATATATTATCAGAACTATATAAAAAGAAAAACAAGGAAAACACCCACTACAAAAGGAGATATAGAAAACACTATAACCTTCAAATCTCTAAAAGTAACACTAAAAACTCTTTTCTCCAAGTATAACATCACACAAAATGCACTATACGTATACGTACAACGCATTTTTTATGATAAAAATACAATTCACTAAAAAACAAATTAACACAAAAATACACAAGAAAAATCACCTCCCGTAAAAGTGTTCAATATAAATAATATATAGGATAACCACACAATAAAAAACCAATACAAAAACACATTCACAACATTACTAACACATACCTAATAAAAGTTCAATTAGAAAAAATTCTTTCCAATTATTTTATTACTCCTAAGAGTAACAATCCAAACACGCACATTAATAGACAAAATAGTATAATATTGTACATTACTTTCCACTATAATAATAAAATGAAAAGAAAAATTTCCCAAAACACAAACACCTATATTCATCTCATAAACCTTCTCATTAGCAGAATCCAACACACCGTTTCCTCCTGCACCTACTATCGTTTCAAACACCAACCAACCACTACTAACCCACAAAAATATCACAATAACATATAGAGTATTTAGCGTACCAACCCCATTTATAATGAAATTTCTATCATTCTACCAAAGAACAAGGCAAGAAAAAACACACAAAGACATTAGAGACCTTGGAAGAATATTATATGTTGCAACAAATGACGATTTATATAAGATAAGTAATATGATTCTAAATACATTCTCAGATAAAGAAATAGAAGAACGAATAGAATACTTAGAA
>Ga0256838_1000344_pt1 | contig 29790 bp, 44 predicted proteins | sample 4571419metaG_FD_185978 | JGI IMG/M metagenome (GOLD analysis project Ga0256838, IMG submission 185978) | Hydrothermal vent microbial communities from Guaymas Basin, Mexico - 4571-419 | ecosystem: Environmental > Aquatic > Marine > Hydrothermal vents | place: Mexico: Guaymas Basin | collected... | reverse complement strand
ATATAAGATAAACTTGACTATATTATAGTTTGCAAACTTGCCCGGGTGGCGGAATTGGCAGACGCGCAGGACTCAGGATCCTGTGGCCGCAAGGCCGTGCGGGTTCAAATCCCGCCCCGGGCACCAATCATTTCTACGTTCCTCCAACCGCTCCAGCAATTAATTGTAGCGTCCATATAAGTTAATAACAGCTCAGATGAGCTCAAAACTGGACGCAGATTTGCGAACAGTTTGCGAACAAAAAAAAGAGGGGAGATTTCTCCCCTCCGATATAGTATGGTATTATATGGAAGGAAAATTAAGAGAGGTCGCTGAAGGATTTCCAGGGATAGATTTTGTCCCCGTCATATAAGAACTCAACTTCTCCCCAACCTGCAGATGCTCCGTCTATTTCTTCTTTGAACTTTTCTACTACTCTTTTAACCTCCTCCTTGGGTAAACAGGGGGAGGTTCTAAATTCTTTGTTCCACGCTTCCCGGTAGAACCATACCATCTCTTACCTCCTCTTTTTTTTTGCAAATTATATCTGTTTGTTTGATGTAAATCAACTATAACAATAATGAATAAGCAACAAAAAACACGATAAACAATATCTAAACACTTGAACAATAACAACAAAAACGGTTATATTATTGCAGTAACAAAATCAGCTGAGGAGGTGAAAGATGTCTAAGGGAAACGTCTTATCAGAGAAGGAGCTTCAGCACTTAGTGGAGCTTTCAAAAGTTAAGGGTAGTGTTTATCAACTTCCAAAAAAACTGCAAGACTTGATTCTCCCTGAGGAAAGTAGAGAGAAAGTTCTAAAAGAAGTAGAGAACAAGTACGGAAAGAAAGAAAGAAACAGGGTAGAATCTTGGGTAAAGAACTACAAGTATGAACTTCCAAAGATACTGGGGGATAACTTCAGCTACAACTTACTTTCTAGTGTTTTCGCAGTTTTCATCAGGTATTTTTTGAACTTGATCCTAAAAGACGAAGAAGCTCGGAAGAAGTTTGAATCTATTTTGAAAACTTTTTACATTGACAAGGATATTGAACAGAAAAATATAAAAGGTTGGTTAAGAAGAGACGTCTCTTTTTCGCAAAGATTCATCAGCTTTTCTGAAGAGTATAGAAAAGCAAAGAGTTTGAACAACCTCTTTTTAGCTTACTTCTATTACAAAATTCTTCATACTCCTATCGTAGAACAGGGGAAGGAGACAAAGAAGCAGATAGAATTCTCAAAAAACGTTCTTGAAGCACAGAGATTCAAAGAAGATGAACAGCTCAAGAAAGAAATGGAACAACTCATTTCAAACTTCATACATTGGTTAATAGACAATGTTCCTGTTGTCCCTTACCCGGACAGGGAAAACATTCAAAGTCTGAAAGTCGTAAGGAGAAAAGAAAGCATACTTTCCACTCTCCTAGTCAGGTATAACTGGGTAACCAGAAAGATAGCTGAGATGTTCAGCATTGATAAGGACCAAAGTGACGAGGTACTTTTCCCACAGCTTCATAAGTTTCTCATGAAAACAAACAAAGAGCTAATAGAGAAAATAGAGGAGAAAGCTGAGAAGGACTTTGAGAAGAAGCAAAAGAAGTAGATAAGCGGGAGACCTCTCCGAATCATAGGGAGAGGTCTCCTTTTTTTTCACAAAACTCTTATGAGCTTTAAAGGAAAAGCAGGGAGCTGTACTTCGTTTCCTCCTAAAAACGCTCTAACTTTCGCATCTCCAAAACGTCTCCCGGCAATGAGAAGCGTCCCATCCGGGAATATCCTAAATCCCCTCAGATCAAAACTCCTTGACAAAGGTATTCCCTCAATAACAGTCTGCTCTAAGAGAAACTTTACAAAAGGTATTTGTCTGTCCTTTATCTCTACCTCTCCACTGTCGTGGTAAAGACGGAGAATTTTCTCTTTCTTGTTGTACTCTGCAATTAGAGTGTTGGTTCTGTCACTTCCCTCCTCTACGTGGGAGAACCTGAGAAACGGTAATCTGTCTTTCACAGTCTCAAATACCGCTTTTACAAAAGCATTCCTCGGTGGAAAGAATCCAACTATCGTTCTCCTCTTGTTCCTGTAATCTGAAAAAATAAGGTGAGGAGTATGGGTATCATCCTTGTAGCTTCCCCTAACGGTTATCGACGGGTCGCTTCCCAAGTCTTTTGTCTGTTTCTCAAGTCCCATAACGCTCATGTAGAGTTCCCCAAAAGCTATCGGAGAAAGTCTGACCACTCCCTCAAACGGTTCAGCTTCAAACTCTTGTCCTTTTACAGACATTTTGTACTTCTTCTCGTGTCTTCCCCTGCAGAAGAGGTAAACTTCTCCCGTTTCCCTATTAAGTCCTATCGCAAGCTCGGTTCCTCCTTTCCTTACTGCAAACTCATAGGTCTCAAGGTTCTCAAATACCTTCGGAAGTCCTTCCGTTTTCATCTGTCACCTCCAGTAACTTTTTAAAAAACTGCAAGTAGGTTAAACTCCTCTTTGCTATCAAGCTCTTTCAGAGTTAGCTTGCTGATTCCGTAGCTCAGAACTACATCCCCGTTCTTTACCGGAACCTCAAAATCAAAGACCATCTTACCTTCAGGTAGGAACACGGAACCGTCCTGAAACTTTCCCGTTACCTCCCCAAATCCAGAGGAGTTAAGAGGAAAGATAATACCCGTCTTTACCGTAGCTCCACTTCTACCTTCAGGAATGATATTTACAAGGGAAATTTCCTTGAGTCCTCTTCTCAGCTTCAAAGACTTGAACCTTACAAAGATCTCTACATCTTTGTTTACAAGCTCCACTAATTCCTCTGCAAGGTCCTCTACCGGGTAGTTTGCCCCCACAAACTTTACCCCGAAAGCTCCAAGGAACAAAACGGGAGCTCCGTATTCAACGGAGATGAAATCTTCGGGAAAAGTTGAAGAAAGTCTTACATAAGCTTTCCCGTAGGAGTCTTTCCTGATTGGGAGAACTAAGTCTCTGCTGACAACCTCTCCCGTCTCTTTAACCTCTTCCATGTTATCCTCCTGCTGTTTTTTTGATAAAATTATAGCAGATAGCTATATTTGGGTAGTGGGTAATGTTTCATCTATCAAGGAAGTTTCTGGTAAACAACAAGTTTGTCGGTGCGTTCTGTGAGAAGAGAGACTGCATCGTGCAGGAAGTCTTCGTTAACGGAAAAAGAGAGGTCTTCTCTTACCGTTACTTTCCTCTTCCCCAGTTTCTGACTAAGAGAAGCTTAAAGAGATGGGAAGAGGGAATAGAGAGCTTCTTTGGAAACGTTCCTCAGCTTACAGAAAAAGCAGACTTTTTGAAGAAGTGGTTGGAGCTTGCAAAGAAGTCTTCTTTTGTCGGAATAGGGAACTACCTGCAGGTAGAAGAAGCTGCGTCTCTTTCCTCGCTTGTAGTCGTTTACAAGTGGAGAGGGAAAAGACTGATACTGGGAGCTGAGAGCTTCAAACCGGTTCCGGATAGGAGAAGCAAGCTTTATCTGCTCCCCTGTGGAGCGTTTCCTGAAACGATAACGAAACTGGGAGTGGAAGATGGAGATTGATGCAAACAAAAGTGGAGCAGGAAAAGAGAGAAAGAAAAGGACCCCTACTTCAGCTCCGGATAAAGCGGTTAAAGAACTTTTTGAGGAGACGGAAAAAGAGGAGAAGAAGTTCTCTTTAGACAGGAAAGCAATCAGCAGAATAGCATTAGCAATAACCGGACTGATAGTTTTGGGAGCTGGAGTTTACGTCTTCTCCCACAGGACACCTACCACTACCGGAAACGTTGACGTTGATGCTGTGGTGAAAAAGATAGTCTCTGAGAATCAAAGACAAACCCAGGAGATAGTCAACCAGCTTGCTAAACAGATACAGCAACTCACCCTCGCTATCAAGGAACAGAAACAGCAGAAGAAAGAAGAGAAAAAGCAGGAACAGAAATCTTCTTATCTACCCGCTTTTGATAAACAGAAAGTAAAGGAGAAGTTTTCAGAGCTTGAGAAAAAAGAACTCCTTGCACAGCAGAAGCGGGAAATGGAGCTCCAGAGACAGCTCCTGAAGCAGTATGTAGAGGAGCTCAACAGAGAAAGACAAGCTCCCCAGGTTACCTTAGCAGTCAGCGTCCGGCAACCTAAGAAACCTGTCGTAAAAAAAAAGACTTCTTTCCACCGAGTGTATATCCCTACAGGTAGCATAGTAGCAGGTAGGACGATGCACGTAATCCCTGCTCCCGTTGAGAGGGGAGTTCTCCCTTTACCACCTGTTCTGGTGAAGTTAGAAGGAGATGCTTATACCGCTAACGGTTTTTCAGTTCCCCTTGACGATTGCTATGCAGTAGGAAAAGCTCAGGGAGACTGGAACTTCGTAGGTGGAAAAGAGTATGCAAGAGCAGAAATACAGCTCACAAAACTTGTTTGCGTATTAGGAAACGGAAAAGTAATTGAAAAGAAGATAAACGCTTACGTCATTGACAAACAAACCGGTATGGAAGGACTCGTAGGGAACTTATACGACGTTTCCGGGGAACAGATAGCAAAGTTTACAGCTGTAAACACACTTTCCTCTTTCTGGTCGGGTCTTGCTAAGAGCTATACGGAAACTACAACGACGAAAGATGGGTACACCTATGAAAAAGTGACAAAACCTGCTAAGTATGCTCTCTTCTCTTCTCTTTCAAAGAGCTGGGAGAAGTTTACAAAGTTTTATGAAAAAAGACTGTCAAAAATCTACCCGGTTGTTTTAGTTCCTGCTGATAGGAAGCTTGAAGTCGTTTTCCTATCGGGGGTGGATCTGGGAGTAACAGATAAAGATCTTGAAAAGTGGGGAATTTAAATGTTTCCAGAATTCTACTACCAGGGGATTTACGATAGAAACGGAAAAAGAGCTGCTGTTGAAATACTCACTAGAGATTATCCGATAAATGAAAAGACGGATCTCTACTTATTTACAAAGTTATTAAAAAATATAGAAAATGGAAAGATCTCTTTTTCTGTTCCTATTCACGTAAACCTTTTTCCATCAACACTTCCGCTAATAGAGTGGAAAGAAATAGCTTCATTACTTAGAGAAAAGAGAATCGTAATAGAACTGGTTGAAAACGGAGTTTTTCATTACAGACGCTTCATTTCCTACCTAATAGAATATAGGATTCAGTTTGCTCTTGACGATTTCGGGACAGGGAGCTCTAACTTCTCCATCCTGAGAGAGATACCATTTCCGATAGTAAAGATAGATGCTACCGTAGTCCCACCGAAAGTAGCTGAAGCTCTGAAAGAGGAGTTTCAAATTCCTCTCTTGATAGCAGAAAAATGCTGCGACTTCTCCTACCCTGCAGACCTTTTTCAGTCTTTTGAGCTCCACCGACCGGAGGAAATTTGACAAAACTTTCCCACCAGCTCCTTGGGGTCTGCGGGGGACTGCTGGTTCTCTCTTTGACTGCTAACCCTCTCTGCTCTATCCTCTTCTACGCAGGAAACGCTTTCCCCGATGTTGACGTTCTCTGGAACGATTTTTCAAGCTACAAAACAAAGTGGTACTCCCACCGTGGGATAACCCACTCAATTCTTATACCGCTTTTCCTTCTTCTAACTTCAGCTTGTTTTCTCTTAGCAGGAAGCAGTCTTTACCCCTACATGCTCGCTTTTGCCTCAGGGGTTCTCTTCCACGATTTGTGCGATGCAATGTCTCCCACAGGTATTCCGCTGAAGCTTTCCTACTATCCCAGATTCAAGCTCTGGACGCTTTACAGGAACAGGAGCTTCAGCGAATTTGTGTTAGCAGTCCTGGTTGCTGTCTCCCTGCTTACCTCTGCTCTGCTCCTATCGTTCAGACTCCGCACTTTCAGCAAAATCACATCATTATTACAGCAAATAGTTGACTATCTGAGATAGAACAGCTATATTAACAACAGAACACAGCAGGGAGGTAGCAATGGGACACACAACTGTCTTTGTTAGGGAAGAAGTCAAAGAAAAACTCCAAGGAATAAGACAAAAGTACCGATTCAGGAGTTTCTCTGAGACTCTGGAATCACTTATGAAAGTCTGGGAGGATGCAGAGAAGAGACTGGGGTACGGTGGACTGATGGAATTCTTAGCAGGTGAAACAACAAAAACAGAGACAAAAAGGGAAATGAAAGAAGAGGGGAAAGATGGGAAGAGAAAAATCAAGTTTTAGGACCCTTACTCTCGCTCAAGTTGAGAAGCTTTTACCCAGAGTAGGGGAAGTCTACGGAGTTGACTGCTTCGTAGAGGAGAGGGGAACGCTTGTCTACTGTGGGACGGTAATACCTGAGAAGGAGCCAAAAGAAGAATTCCTTGAGAAACTAAGGAGGACTGGAGCAGCCCACTTTGACGTCACCTGGGGTGAAAAATGAACCTGTTAGTTCAGGTAGTAGTTAGGAAAAGCTTCATCAAACTCAAATTCTCTCCTACCAAGAAGAAACTAACTCTCAAAGCAGCTTCTTATTATGCGTCTTTAGTCTGTTTTGGAGACGTTCTCAACTCTACTGGAGTCATAGCAGAAGCAGTTATCAGGGAAGAGGAAAAAGAAGCTTTTGAGAAAGAGTTTTTCTCCTGTCTCCAGGAAGTAAGAGAAACGCTTACGAAAACCCTGCAGGAGGATAGATATGGTGCTTAAGTTCCCTACGGTTCACAGAGAAGCAAGACTCCACGAGCAGAGGGGAGCGATAGAGTTCGAGGGTAAGAAGTGGGTCCTTGGAGAGAAAGCTCTCACCCACAAGAGAGCGTGTGAGTATGTAAGGGACGTTGAAGAACTTGTTAGGTACTATCCCCTCTACCTAATGGAAGCTAAGAGGAGAGGTGGAGTAGAAACAGACACAGCTGCAGTCTCTCTCCCCCTTGATGTCTTTATAGTAGAGAGGGAGAAAAGGGAATCTGGAGCAGACAACCTCATAGATAGACTCACCCACAACTGCAGCAGGTACGGGTTCTCTGTCTCTGTTTATCCCCAGGGAGTAGCAGGACTTCAGCACTTGATAGATGAGGAAAAAGTTGCTGACGACTCTTATACCCTCCTTGTTGACGGTGGGTTTAACACCGTCAACGTAGCTGTTGTCTCTCCTGAGCTTGAAGTGGTTTTCTTTAAGACCTTTACGGACGAAGTTGGAATCAGGAACCTGATTGAAGAATTTTTCGTTGAGGAACTCAGGGTTCGTTTCCCTGCAGTTTCCACCAACCTGGTAGTTCTCAAGGAAATTTTCCTTAAGGAAGTTATTGATACCGGTCTTAGAGTAGAGGACGTGAGAGTAGAGAAAGAGAGAGCACTCTCCCGCTATCTTGACAGGTTTTTTGAAAGGGTCCTTGGAGAAATTAGGAGAGCCGGAGTTGACTATGAACAGATTGTATTTGTGGGTGGTATCAGCTACTACCTGGATGAAAGCAAATTTGAAACAAATAAAAAACTCTTTATTCCAAAAGAAGGAGGAGAGTTCCTGAACGTCTTAGGACTTCTGTCTCTATCTGAGAAGAACTTTGCAGTTGACCTTGGATTTGGAGACTGCAAAGTAGCAGTTAAGTGAGGTGGATTATGAAGATAGATGCTGCTGAGGTATTTAAGTCTCTTTCGCATCCGCAGAGATTACAAATACTCAGACTTTTAGAGAAAAAACCGCTCAGAGTAAGTGAAATAATGACCAAACTTCCTCTGAAGCAAGCTGCTGTTTCTCAGCATATCAAGATTCTCTACTTTAGCGGATTAGTAAGAAGGGAAAGAAAAGGAAACAGCATCTACTACCACATAACGGAGCTTGGGAGGAGAGCGTTGAAAGCTGAGGAGGTTCTGAATGTTTAAAGAAGAAGGTGTAAGCGTTTTGAAGATCCTGCTTGCGTTTCTGCTCTCTTCCCTGTTTGTCTTCTTCCTGTTTCCCGTGGTTCTCTTCTTAGTGGTGTGGACAGCAGCGTTTGTCTCAGCTTACGCTGTGATTGAAGCTGTTTATGAGAAGCTTAGCAGGAGGAAGTGGAAATGGGAATAGAAGTCTCAGCAGTTCACACCCTCACTCGGAAGGAAGAAGGGGAAAAGACCCTGAAGGAGAGAGTCTTTAGGGAGCTCCTAAGAAAGCTTGAGGAAACAGTAAGGAACATGGAGAGACTCCTCAGAGCTGACTTTGATGGGGATGGTGACGAGGTAGACGCAGCTAACTACCTCGCCACCACAAGGACGGGGGCGGTTCTAAGCTTGCGTATCTCTAAGCTGAAAGAAGAGATAAACTCCCTGTCCTGTCTTGACCTGTCAGAGAGGGAAACTGTATCTCCTGGAGCTTTGATTGTAGCAGAGGTGGACGGAAAGAAGGAGAGGTATCTGGTTCTACCTGCTGAGAGCTTCTCCAGGTTTGAGAGGTTGGAGGTTGACGGTGAGGAGTACTTCACTCTCACCACAAGAGCTCCCCTCTATGAAGCTCTCAGGGGGAAGAGGGAAGGAGACGAAGTTTTCGTAAACGGAACAAAGGTGGTTATTTTGGAGGTAAGCTAATGGGGGTGGATAGGGAAAAGCTTATAGAGAAAGTCAAGCTCCTACCTGAACTTGGAACCTTTTCCGTAGTTGAGAGAGCTCCCAGAAAGGGTAGGAATCCTAAGACCGGAGAGGAGATTGAGATTCCCGCAAAGAAAGTTGTCAAGTTCAAAGCTTCAAAGAGACTTTCTGAGAGAGTTAAGTAGGAAACAAAAAGCGGGAGCGTAGGAGCTCCCGCTGATTACTTGCTGAACACAAGCTCCATAAGCAACTTATGGAGTCCTGCGTGGAGATTAGGTTCATTCAAGACTCCAATATGCAAGGGAAGCAATCTACGGAGGAGACACTCCCTATTGGGAGATAGGTTTCTGAAAGTCTTTAACATCTCTTCCCAGCTAACTTCATACTTATAAGTATGAAGTAGGTAGGATTTGTATACTACGAACCCAAGATACTCAAGTTTCCCTTGGTTAAGCTCTATACCGTACTCTTCTTTCGTCTCCCTGATGACTGCTTGTAAGGGAGGCTCATCTTCTTCTGCTATCCCACCAGGGATTCCTATCTTACCGTCTTTCCCTCTAATGTGGGAAATGAAGTATTCACCGTCAGTTATAAGAGCGAAAGATGTTTCAGCTTCTACTACCTCAACTTTCTTCGGGGTTCCGACTTCGTTCAGGTAGTTGGAAACTTTACTACCGAGTTCTGTCTTTCTTTCTCTCCAGTAGCTTCCAAGGGGTCTGAGAATTAGTTCGTCTTCTCCTTCCCATACTTTCACAAGGAGAGACTCCAAAGCTTTCATCGGAGTTGTTCCAACTAACTTCTTCCTCCAGCTACAGTAGGTACACTTCAGTACTGTCTCTTTAGTAACGGAGTCCATTTCCTTGCAGTCAAATGAGTCTGGGTCGTAGACGTAGATCACCTCTTCTGTCAGCTTTTCAATAATCGGGGGTTCCTCTCCTACTGCACCGCATTCAGGACATATGAAAGTCTTGTAGACTGCATACTTTTCCATCTACCACCTCCCAGTATGTAGTTGGTTTAAGAGCAAAAGACCCGCTTCTGCGGGTTCCTCTATGAGCAAGCTTCAAACGCATCTACAAGAAGTTTCAACAGCTTCTCTGAGCTCTCCGAAAACTGCTTTTACGTCATCGGGGGTTCTGTCCGTCACAACCACTATCTCTTTTTCGTTGAGGAAAGCATCCAGCATAGTTACCTCCCTAAGTTGGTTTTTTGCTGTTATTGTATCAGCGTGTTATAATAAAGTCAAATAAACTAACTTAGGGAGGTGTGCGATGGAGAAAAGAAACTTTTTGAAGCAGGTCTCACCAGACACTCTTGAGGGAGACATTTATGATGACATCGCTGGAATCAGGGTCTGCATGTGTCCCAACTACGTGAAAACGACAGAGGGACTTGTTGAAACCCCTAATAAACTCATCGTCGTTGAGCGTAGGGGAAAGTGCGTAGGATGTTTTACCGTATCTGAAAACTACCGGTTGATTCTTCACCGGGAAGCTCTTAGTTACGTAACCGGAAGGTTGGATACTGAAGGAATCCGTTATGAAACGAAATTTGCAAAAGATGTCGGTAGCAATGCAAGGATGCTTGTTGTTACCGACAAAGAGGTAGATGGAAAAAGAGTCAGCTTCTTAATTGAGAACAGCTACAACACTACCAGTGCATTGAAAATCTATTTCTCACTGGTGGACAAAAAAACCCTCTATCCTATTTCCCTCCTGCTTCGTCGTGTCCACCTTGAGGGACACATGACGGAAGTAGAGTGGGAGAAGGTAGTAGAGGAGATTCGCTACTTACCTACTTTACTTGAGAAACTGAAGTCCGTCAGGACATCAATTGAGTTTATCTCCAAGATACGGGATTTCAAAACCATCTACCGTCGGAAAGACAAAGACGGTAAGACCGTAGAAGAAGTAGTAGAAATAGGAACGATGATTTACCAGGAGCTCCTATCTGAACTGGGAGAGCACCCCACAGTCTATGACCTGTGGATGAAGCTTTCCCAGAAAAATTATGAAAAACGCAGAGGACTCACTCTATTAGTAAGACGGAAAATTGAGAAGCAACTTTTAAAACTTTTTGGAACTTACCGTAAGCGTGTGGAAGCTGGAATTTCTCCTTCCTTCTTAGTTGCTTAGGAAAGTCAAAGTCTTCCTCTCCCGAAACAAACGTTTGGGGGGAGTTCCTGCTTCCCCTCTCTTTTTAAACCAACTTGGGGGAAAAAAGAGTGAGACAAATAAACCAAATGGAAGCAATTAGGAGACTATGCTCCTCTGCAAAGTGTGACCTGCAGGTAAGTATGATAGCAGAACTGTTGAGATTTCTGCAGGAAGTAAGCTCTGAAACTCCGCTGCAGGAAATACTTGAAGAGTTTGTGGACTGGTACATAAACAGCTTCTTCCTGACTCCTGAAGACCTTGTGAGGGAGCTGGGACTGGATGAGTGGACAGGAGCTGTGGTCATAGCTGCAGAAAAGCATCAAGCTCTGCAGCAGGTAAAGAGAGAAGCTGTGAGAGTTCTACTCCTATCACTCCTACCAGCTCCAAAAGAGTTAGAAGAAGTCTTAAACCAAAACCAACTTGGGAGGTAACGGATGGTTAAGACAATGTTTGGTGTGAGGATAGACGGTAAAGTATTTCACACTCTACATGCAACTATGGATGTTGAAAAAGCTCCATCCAAAACGAATCCTAACAGAGCTTGCATACTGGTTTCAGGAAAGGATTTTTCTTTCAGCGTCAGCATCCACGAATCTTCTCTCAAAAAGGGGAAGTGGATTGTTGAAATAGAGACTGATAATCCAAACAAAGTAGAGGTAGAAGTTAAAAAAGCAGATATAGTTTTCTGAAAGCTAACGGGAGAGAGGGAAGCTTCCCTCTCTCTCCTGGTTTTCCGTTTCCGGAGGTAGTAATGGAGAAAAACTATCTGGTGAAAGCGAAGTTGAGACTTAGAGCTGCAGAATTATTAGCTTCTGCAAAGCTCTGGTGTGCTGCGGCTTCTAACTGTTATTATGCTCTATTCAACTTAATGCAAGCAGTAGTGGGAACTCCTCCAGGAAAGAGATGGAAGCACAAAGGAATAGTCAAAATATTTTGTAAGACATGCAGAGAAAAATCTTTGCTTCCAGCTCCTCTTTTGGAGGAAGTAGCAGAAAAAGCTTACGAACTTTACGAGCTACGACGGATAGCTGATTACTCCCCAACCTTGTCAATAGATGAAATAGATGTTAATTTGTTTTTAAAGTGGGTTGGAACTCTCATTAGAGAGGTAGAAGATGAACGTTGAATCTTTAAAGAGCAAACTCCTCAGCATTCCGGGAGTACTTGGAGTAGAAGTCAAGGAAACCAAGAGTGAAGGTGTAGATATCTATCTGACGCTCAGGATAAAGAAATACTCACCAAAACTTGGTCTCCAGGTAGCAAAGACCATAGGTAAGGAAGTCGGAAAGTGCGTAGTCTCCAACCAAGAGATTCCGGAAATTGACTGGGATTATGTTGAGATCAACTGAGCGGGGGTTCTCCTCGCTTCTATTCAAACTCCAGTTTAACTCCCTCATCAGTCAGCTTCAAGTAAGCTGAAAACTTCTTACTTCTTTTGCTTACAAGTCCTTTGACGAAGACCCTCTCTCCCTTAAACAGCTTCTCAGCTTGCTTTTCAGTCAAGTACTTTCGGAAAACCTGTCTCCAAACTACCTTTCCGCATTTTTCACACTTCCAACCCTTATTTCCAAGTGGAATCACTTTCCCACCGCACCTGCAGCTACAGATTCCGTTTTCTTGCTTCTGTTTAACTTCTTTTAGAGCAGAGTCTATGAAGCTTTTAACAGTTTCAAAATCGGTAGCAGGTAGCTTTCTACCTATCTGCTTTGAAAGCTTCCGTGCAAGCTGAAGCATCTTCTTTGTAGCTTGAGGTTTAGAATCTATCTTCTTCTGCTTTAGATTTTCTACTTCCTCTCTGACAAAAGAACAAACATCGGAATAGAAGTTCCTGTATCCGCTTCTTCCCAGTTTCTGAGTGTAGATAGCATCAAGCTGTTTTTCCCACTCTCCCGTCATCTCTGGAGAGGAGACTTTCGAGTCTCTTAAAGTCTCTATCAGCTTGAAAGCTTTTTCGGTAGGAATGAGAGACTTCTTTGAGACGAAAACGTAGCTCCTTTCTTTGAGCGTTTCTATGATAGAAGCTCTTGTAGCCGGAGTTCCCAGGTTGAGTTTCTTCATCGCATCTATCAAGCTTCCTTCGCTGTATCTGGGGGGAGGTTGGGTCTGTTTCTCTTCCAACGTCAGCTTTCTGACAGATACCTTCTCTCCCTCTGCAAGCTCCGGCAGGGGAGTAAAGTCGCTTGAGTAGAGAACCCTCCAACCCAAAGATACCACGTTCTTCCCCTGAGAGATGAAGAGGTAGTCTCCGAGCTTCAGCTCTGCTTTAACTTCATCGTAAACGAAGTTGTCAAGGAAAGCTCCCACGAAACGACGCAGGATGAGGGAGTAGATTCTCCTCTCTACTTCTCCTGCTTCTTTGGAAAGCACACCCAGCGGGATAACAGCGTGGTGGTCTGTAAGTTTAGAGTCGTCAAAGACCCTCTTACCTGCTCTGTCAACCCTATCCAGACAAGCCGGAGAAAGAGCATCAGCAACTTTCCCGGCTATTGATGTAAGCTTACTGAAAGCTTTCCTGGAAGATAGGAGTTTCTCCAATACCGACTTAACTAGACTCTTGTTAGCAGTTCCTAGGTAGTTTGAGTCCGTTCTGGGATAGCTGATGACTTTGTAGTCTTCGTAGAGCTTCTGTGCTGCTTTCAGGACCCTGTCTGCTGAGTATCCCCACAGCTTGTTAGCTTCTTTCTGCAAGCTGGTGAGGGAGTGGAGAAGCGGAGGAGGTTCTTTTTTTCTCTTTCTCTTAACGGAAACCACGACAGCTTCTTTTACGTTCTTGAGAGAGGAAAGTATTTCTCTTGCTTTTTCTTTCTTCAGAAGTTCTCCCTCTTTCAGCTCACCTCTCTCTACGAGGAAGTCGTAAGATAAATAGCTTGGAAATTGACTACCGTCTTTTTCAAGCTGTGCTGAAATTACTGCATAGTCTTCAGGTTTGAAGTTTTTTCTCTCTATCTCCCTATTAACTATCAGCTTCAGGACCGGAGTCTGGACTCTTCCCACGCTCCAGACAGACCTATCAGACGCTAATAAAGTAACCAATCTGGTAAGGTTGATTCCAACTATCCAGTCAGCGTGCTGTCTCGCAAGTGCTGAGTAGTAGAGACTGTCAAACTGAGAAGCAGGTTTGAGGTTCTGGAGCTCCTTCCTAACGACTGCTGGAGTCAGTGACAAGGAGGTCCAGAGACGCTTAACCCTGCTCCAGTCTTTAAGTCCTGCGTACTGGAGAACGAGTCTTATGAGAAGTTCTCCCTCTCTACCGGCATCTCCAAAGTTGTAGATTTCCTCAGCTTCCTTGACCAGCTTCTTAATCGTCTCTAACTGCTTCTTCCTGCTTTTAATTGGACGGTAGCTGAACTTCTGCGGGATTATCGGTAGAGACTCCATCTCCCACTTGTTGGGAGCAATGCTGTCGTCTATTTCGAGCAGGTGTCCGTAACACCAGGTTATACAGTAGTCTCCGACTTCCAGGTATCCGTCTTTCTTCTCTATCTTTCCACCTATTCCCTTAGCTACATCAAAAGCTACTGAGGGTTTTTCGGTGATGATGAGTTTCAACTTCTACCTCTCTTAATCACCAATCTGGGAAGGACCGGGAGGGGAAAGCTCAGAAGCTCGCTTTTACTTGCTCGTCCCTAATCTTGACGTAAATGAAAGCTCCCTTGACCACGTTTCCTCTGTTATCTGCATAACTGCACCTGTAAGCTCTGATGTACTTTGCAGGAACGTAGTCGGGTTCTCTATCAAGCTTGAGTTTGGGAACTACAAAGTTCCTTTTTATCTGCTCAAGAGGAGTCGCAGTAGAGTTTACAGACACCTTTATCTGCTGGTTCGTCCCGCAAGAAGCAAGCAGTCCCGTTCCCAAAAGCAGAACCAGGAATTTTCTATACATACCACACTCTCCTACCGGTGAGCTTCTCAAGGAGCTCCCTGACGAACCTACCTCTGACGTTGCTCTCACTTTTACGGTTCTTGTAAAGGAGCAGTCCGAACAACCACACCAGGGGAGCTCCCAGATAGAGGAAAAAGTTGATAAAGAGCAGAGGGAAGAATCCACCAAACACAACCAGACTGATAATTAGTATCTCATCCAGCTCCAGCCCCCAGATTTCGTATTCCTTGTCAAGCAGGTGGAAATTTTCCGTCTGCTTTACCTTCAACCTACTCTCCGTCGGGAGTGATTACTTCATCGGACAGAGTACTTGCTTTCTCCGCAAACTTCTTAACAACAGGGGTAGCTTTGTCCATAGCGAAATAAGTAACTCCTGCTGCAGACAGTCCAAAAATAAACGCTACTGCTGCAGATGCAAAACTCCCTCTCTCTCTGATGAATCCGAATCCAATACCTGCTCCCAGCAACAAGAATATAGAAGGAATAACGAACTCTAAGAGAATCCAGAAGTTAGCAAGATATTTGAATATCGGACCTACCGCATCTAGATAACCATTTCCAGCAAAAGCAGGTACAGGAGCTGAGAGCAGACCTGCAAGGAGAACTGCAAATCCTCCTCCGTTTCTCATCGTTTCCTCCACCAGTCTCTTTGTGGTATATTTTACATCAGATAAACAGCAAAAGCAACACAATAAAACAACAAGGAGCTTTGAATGAGAAACAGAGTTGCAATCTGGCTAGATGCAAACGATGAGAACATCAAGTGGTTAAAGGAAGAGGTTCCCCCGAAAGAAAGGGGAAAGGTGATAAGAAAAGCTCTTTCTCTCTACAGGAATGAAGCGAAAGTAGAAGCTGATGAGAATGCAGTAATTGTCGGGGAAGCAGTCCTTTCCCAGCTTCAACTTGCTTTCCCGGATAGAAGCATAGACGACCAGCTTATCCAGACAATCCTCATCCGGGGTATCAGGAACCTCAAAAAAGAGGAGGAGGAGAAGAAGAAACTTGAGATGCTGGGGGTGTTGAAAGATGTGTAGAGAAGTGAGACGTGAAGAGTTTTTCATTTTTCTTAGCGTAGCTACTTTCCTGTTTCTGATGGAAACTCTGCTGAAGAGACTGTTTCTAATACTCTATTAAAGGAGGTTTCTATGAAAAAGCTCTTAGGTGGACTTCTGGTATTCATAGTCTCCACTTCAGCTTTAGCAACCACGACCGTTCCGGGACTCAAAGAGGTAGGTAAGAAGAAAGAGACAGTCACCTACTACAAGTTTGTGGTAGAAAGGGACGGTCTCAGAGCAGAGTTCCCGATAGTTAAGATAGGAGACACCTACTACGGTCTCCCTATGAAGTTGGTAAACGGAAGCTTTGAGAAAGTGGAACCGAAAATCTCCCTCGTCCCTATCAAAGGAGAGTTCCTGAAAGAAGCAACAGAAGAACTCCAGAAAGCAAATCTCTCCTTTACCATAAAAGGAAGCGGTAAAGGAAAGCTGTACGTCGTCTTTGACGCTTTCTGTCCCTTCTGTATGAAAGCTGCAGAAAGCGGGAAGATCGGAGAGCTCAGGAAGAAGTACGCTGAAATAGTTTTCCTACCTCTTGCAGTTCACGGAGAGACTTCCGTCAAGGGACTTTCCTGCATCTACGAGAAAGCTAAGGATAAGGGAATTAAAGAAGCTCTTAGAGAAGTTTTCTCCTGGAAAGAAGGTAAAAGCTGGGAAGAGTACGAAAAGAGAGTTAAGAGCTGTACTACCTCAAAAGAGACGGAAAGAGCGGTCAGGAGAGTATCGGAACTCTTGAGGAGAAACAGAGTCTACGCTACTCCCACCTTTTTCTACTTTGACGGTAAAAAGTACTTTGAGAGAGTCGGAAAACCTGATTTTTCAGGAGTTAAAAAGTGAAAATTCCTGAATTCAAAGACTACTGCACGAGGTTAGTCTTAAAAAGTAGGATACTGTTCTTACTTGTTATCCTATTGTTGATAGCTTTAGTTGTTGTCTCTGCAAGACCCAAGTCTGCGTTAGCTCCGGGGAGCAAATATCTTCTCTTTGCAGTCTACAAGTTCAACTACACTCCAGAAGACTACAGGAAGACTTTCCTCAAGTGGGAGCTCCAGTCCCCACTTATTGATAAGGAAAAGCTTATAAGTCAGGTAGAGGAGAACAGAATTTATTCTTACTTCAGACCTAAAGTCGCTCGTAAGGATCCAAGCGAAGAGGGAGCGTGGATAGTCTGCGGCAAGCGTGTAATTTTCACGGACTCCCCCCGGTTTCAGAGACTTAAAGAAGGTCGGTTTTGCGTGAAAGTCAAAAATGTTGACGGGAAGTTCTTCGTAGAGGATAAGTGGTGGAGAAAATAGCTCTCTTTCTTTTCCTGCTCTCTCTATCTGCTTACGCTTCCCCCTGCATAGATTTTTGGGGAGATGGTTGTAGAGAGAAAAAACAGGTAAAGGAACATAGGAAAGAGACCAAAAAGAGTAAAGAGGAGGAAAAGAGAAAATTCCTTGAGAAGCTCTACAGGGAGTCTCTAAACTGGACTCCCGACAACCTCTCCCCCCTGGAAAAGTACGCTGCAACTCACCCGCAGGATAAAGAAGCTCTTAAACTCCTGCGGAAGTACTTGGCAGAGAGACAGATAAGAGCTTGTTACCTTGAGAAAGCTCTTACCCTGCAGCCCACAAGTGAGTGCGATAGGATGAGGAAAGAGTGGGAAAGGTGGGTAAACGGAGAGAGGGGAATTCCACCTGAAGCGGTTCCCAAAATCTCAATGCACGCTGCAGGGGAGCTCCACTATCTATTCTTCTACTCTCCGACCTGTCCCCACTGCACAAGAACGCTTCCTGTAGTGGTGAAAGTCCTGGGTAGTAAAGTTAGACTCATAGAAGCTAACAGCAGCAATGCAGACCTTTTCAAAGAATGGAAAGTGGGAGAGGTTCCCACTCTGATAGTCTACAGAGGAAAGAGAGCTCTGAAGCTGACGGGAGAGTTTAACCAGGAAAAGCTTCTGACTTTCTTAAAAGTCGCAGCAGCTAAACTTCTTCCAGATAAGAAAGACAGCTCTCTTAGTGTTAGCTCCTCTCAGGGTGAACGGTAAGCTGTGGTCTCCAACGTAGAAACATCCGGTCTTTCTCGGATAAACATATTGGAGCTTTATACTGTGTGGATCCAAATTGAGTATCGGAATGGTTGTTGAAAATAGATGTAGGAACCTTACTCCCGCTAAAGCTAGAGAAACGTGTGGATTATCGTGTCTTACTGCTCCTATTCTCGGATAACCATGACCCCAGTTTCCCACGCAGACAAATGATAGGTCAATCCCTCTAACGTTGAACTGTTTTGCTTTCTCTTTAAGCAGAGCAGTAGAAATATCGCAAGCTCCTTCAGTGACTATTCCACCTGCTTCAATAACAGCATTGATAACGGGAATAATTGTGTAAGCATCCGGAGACAGAACATCAACGTTCCAGATAGGAGAGACTAATTCAGAGAAAAAGACGGGACTTATTGAAGAGATTGTTATTGCTTTACTGTAAGCTTCTTTTACAGCATCAGCATAGTCGATTCCTGAACTTTCCCTGCTTTCAGAGTTGAGTTTCCCGACAGCTTGTTTGAGTCCCTCCGGAACCAGACTGCTGACTTTATCTTTGATAGCAGCAGTGTAAGCGTTAACTTTCCCCTGCAAAGCTTCTACCGGAGCTAAAGCTTTGTTTAAGTAGTCGGAGCAGGAAGTGCAGATTGAAAAAGCATCGCTGATTGAGAGGTCTATGCAGGGAACGGGATGCGTTGTTATTAAAGCTTGCTTAATAATCGGATAGAAAATTTTAGGAATCGTATAAACGTGAACTTGGTAGCGTGCATAGGACTGATAAAGAGGAGCAGTTTGGTCTGCAGAAGAAAAGAAAAGCGGTAACGTTTTACACAGAGCAGACAAAGAATCTGAAAATTCGGTAAACGGAAAAATTCCCAGAGAAAAGTCACACGTTTTGCTCGTAACTTCCATTATCCCCACCGGTAACCAGTAGGTAGTCTTGGTTCCAAATTGAACGTGTCCGTGTTTAATCCTAATACATCCCTTTGGGTATATGTGAACATCAAAACATCCCTTATTTATCCAGCTCAGAAACTCTTCTTCACCCAGTCCGTAAGCTTTTCCGGTAAGAACGAAGACTGAAAGTAAAACCAGCAAGAACCTTCTCATCTCAGCTCCAGCAAAAGTTATTAAATTGCTATAATTTTAACAAAAATAAAGCAATCAGAGGTAACAGCGTGAGGAAATTAGCTCTCCTGCTGACGCTTCTACTATCAGCAGAAGCTCCCGCAGACACTTATACTGTTAAAAAGAAGTACTACACCAGCTCTGGAATAGAGGTAGAAGACGTTGCTATCCCCAATACCACTCTCTTTAAGTACGAAGGGAAGAACGGATACGACGTCAGTAATCAGGGATGTTCAGCAGTAGCAGCTCTATACTCCCAGCTTGCTTTAAAGAAGAACCTTGACGCTGTAAAGAATGTTATAGACAACTGGAAGAGTTTAGCTCTACCCGTTACTATCTATGCTATTGCTACACAGTTTCCCATAGTCAAGGAAGCTTTGGTCTCCTCTCAGTTCATGTCCGACTTCTTAGCTCAAATCGGTGGAGCAAGTTGTGAGAGCGTCTTTAACTACATCAACAAAGTAAACGGAGTTAGTAAAAAAGCAGTAGCAGAGTGTATGAGAAAGTGGTCCTCCACCTGTGACTCATCCCCAGACCCCAACAAGTGCTTCCTCAAACACTGCGGGGTTCACAAGAGCTGGTATGAGCTGGTGACTGGTAAAACTTTCTCAAACCTGCTTAAAGACAATGATGCTCTAAAAAGAGTGTCCGAAGTTTTAGCTATGACCAACCCCAAGACTGCAGTAGAGTGTGCACTGGGAGTTACTTCCTCTACTGATATGAGCAAAGAGGAGTTTGACAAGCAGGTAGAGACGCTTGAGAGAGAAAAGGGGATGAACGAAATACAAGCAAAAACCCTGCTGATTTTGATGTCAACAATTCCGCAGGTAAAGATCTCCTCAGACGGTATGGGACTTGAAGTTCCCAAGATAGACGGAAAGGTAGTAACGATTACAAGAGGTTTAAAACTCCTGCAGGAAGACCTGCTGAAAGACCTGGACAGTCTCCTGTCCAACATAGAGTCAGCAAAAAGCGAAGAAGAGATAAAAGAGAAAATTTCAAACTTTGCAGCAAAATACGGAATAGAAGCGGACCTTGACAATTACTTCGTTCTGATGAGGAGCGTCAAGAAGAAACTCCAGAAAGAGTGTCCGACTACGCTGTCAGGGAGTTCCACGGTTCCTGAAGAGGAAATGAAGAGAGCTTGTTTAGTCAGAACTCAAGCTTTCCAGCAGGTAGGAGAGGAGTTCACAAAACTTCTTTCCTACCTGTATGCACAGAGAATAAAGGAAGCTATGCTCAGGTACATAGACCAGGTGAAGCTGTATCTCCTGCAGCAGAAAGGAAAGGGAGTAGCAGTCTGCAGCAAAACAGCAGGGAAGAAGATAGATCTGTCTCCTGAATCTGTCTCCTTTATGGTCTCCCAGCTTGACACTATAAGAGACCAGATAGAAACGGAAATTAACGACTACCTCTCTGCAGGGGGTATAGACGATGTAAAAAAAACAGAGCTTTCTGTGGTCAAGCTCCTTGCTAAAGCGGTTGACGGTAAGGAGCATGCTGAGGGAGAGAGAATCACTTTTGAGGTAGAGTAGTGGTAGCTTTTGGAGTAGGAGAACTTGTAGGAATAATCGGTGGACTTGCAATAGGGAGTTCCTGGATAGAGACTCTAAAAGTTCTCTTCGGGATGTTCACAGCTATCATACTCCTGTACGGAGTGTGGTACTGGAACGAGAAGTTTTCCTCTTCCGACCTGGTTAAGAGTTTCTCTGACTTCGTAAAAGTAGCAGTCTGGTTCCTTTACGTGTCTGGAGTGTCTTACCTGTTTTTCACGACTACTGACCTCAAAGTAGACTTTTACCCTGCTTTCGTAAACAGAGAAGCTTTCAGCAAAGGTATTCAAGTCTCCCTCCCCGGCGGGACTGTAAAGCTGGTTGATGCAGATAAACCTTACACCTCTTTAACAGCAAACAATGTCCCGCTTCTATACAGCTTCCTTGAGTTTCCTGATGCTTTAGAAACAATGTTGATAACGAAACTGACGCTTTCAGCAGACAAAAGCGGGTGGGACGGGTACTTTGCTAACAATCCGGACCCCAGTAGAATCTTCTCAAAGTGCGTTTTCAACGCTCTATCTCAGGTAAGCAGCGATGAAGCAGTTACGTGGGTGTGCAGCAAAGGAACCGAGATAAAAGCTGAGGACGCTTTCAAGTTTGCAGCTCCCCAAGGACTTATGGTAATGCTTTTAGAAAAGCTGGGGATAGCAGGAACGGAAGGAATCTGCAGAGGGATAAGAACATCGGGACCTTTTGCAGCTCCTAAAGTTGATGAGAAAGTGAAAACTTGTTTAACTGAGGAAAAGAATAGGATAATCAGCTACCTATCAGACAGGACTAAAGAGATAACAAAAGCTTACGAAAACGGAGAACTTTCAGAATCAGTCTACCTGCAGAAACTTAAAGAGATTGATAACCTCAAAACGAAATGGAATAAAATTTACAACACCCTCACTCAACCTGATAACTACGAAGTTTATGCTTCTGCTTACGCATCTAAGCTGATAAGAGAGAGCTCCCAAGCTCCAATTCCCCGTTCAGTGGAAGATTCTGGAACGGGAACCCTTTTCAAAGCTGCGTACGACTGGATTGGAACTAAGATAACTGAAGCTTTCGTAGGTGAATACCTGCTCCTTGACCTCTTTGAAGCTTTTCAGAAATTCTCTCTCATGGTAGAGTTGGGATTTGTTCTACCTGTTCTCTTCCTCTTATCAATGCTACCGGATGCTTCCTCTCCAACTGGTAGCAGGATAGGGTTTGCAGTCAAGGGAGTAGGCATCTATTTCCTGATAAAGTTAGCAAGGGTGCTGGTTTTCTTAATCTACCTGATAGCACACAACTACTTCATCTCAAACGTATTAGTGGGGTAGCTGTGGGTAAACTTCTTCTAAGCTTCCTGAGTCTGGAGGTAGGAGTACTTTTACTTGACTACCAGACATCTTTAGCAGCAGAAAAGACTGTAGAAACCGTTGTTAACGTGGGAGACGTCTCTTTAGTCTACTCCCTCATTGAGGCTTCAAAGATAAGTGCTAAGATAGAGGAATACGGAGTAGGAGCAGTTTTGACGCTCTCAGGTGGACTTACCAGCTACGCTATGGGTAGGACCCTGATGTCTGCTTACAGGGAGACGAGAGCTTTTGCTAGTGAAGCTGTAGGTAAAGTTCTTAACTATGTAGTAGGAGCAGGAGCTGTTGGAGCAACTGCAGGAGCTATCAGCGAAGCAGTAAAGGGAGTAGGTAAGGGTGTAGGAGCAGGAGCAAAGAAGTTAGGATCTAAAGTAGCAGGAAAGTTCAGGAAAGTTTCTCCTGATTCCGTTAAAACTCCTTTTGACGGATTCTCTCCTTTATCTACAGGAGGAGTTGGAGCAGGTAGAACAGTTTCAGCTACTGACCTGCTTGAGGGGAAAGTGGGGAGCTCTACCGTCAGCAAACTCTCCACCTCCAGCGGAGAGCTAACAAGAAAAGGAAACAAGTGGTTTGACGCTAAAGGGAACGAGGTTTCAGACGACTTCCTGAAAGACTTCCTCAGCAGTTCCACCCACGTAAAAGCAGAACTTGAAGACGGAACGACTTCTTACCTAACAAAATCCGGGGACGTCTTTAGGGAGAGAGTGGGAACGGACGTTCTGTCGTCTCCCGATAAGCTTCAGCACAGACTCAGCAGGGACGAGGTGGTGCTGGATGCTAAGAAACTTTCTCCAGACAAGATAACAGAGGTAGTTAACAGCTTACCGGAGGGAGCAAGAATTTCTCTGGTAGGAAACACAACGACAGACAAAGAAGGAAAACTCAAGTACCACAGGATAGCTTTCAAGAAAACAGAAAAGGGACTTAAACTCTACAACAGCTTCGGTGAGGGTAAAAGAGAATCCATACAGAAAATGTTTCAAGAACTTAACTCAGACAAAAGATTCCAAACTAAGAAGAGGGTTGATAAAGAGTTTTTCCAAGACCTCTTTGATACGCTTGAAAGCGAGGATGTAGATTGAGAGCTTGACAACTGCTGACGGTTGACTATAGCTTTATAACAGATTAACAGCAGAATTATGACAGTTAGCTATAATGGAGTTGCAAGATGAAGAACAGAGTGTTAACTGTAAGCGAACTTAAAGATAGAGTTGTAGAGGACTTTGATAGGGAAGAATTCCCCCACACCGTTGAGTTCTGGTTTAGCGGAAAATACGATGTGGATAAGGAACTTGATAGAAGTTTAGAAGTCTGGAAGAAGTGGAAAGAGCAGGTTTCTTTTCTTATTCCCGAAGGATATGTTCCCGAAAAGCACAAAGATACCGGCGGTAGGTTTCCCGTATACGATGAGGAAGGAAGGTTCTACGGAGTAGGAGGTTTAAGTGACGCTTTCACTTCCGGTGTTTGTCTCTACAAGAGGAACGAAAACTTCGTCAACTTCAAGGAAAACTTAATGATAGACTCTTACGCTCTGCTGGATTTCCCCCCTTATGAATGGAAAGAGAAGTGGTATTCGATAGACGTCGGATACAGCAGGGGTTGGTGTATCTGGGTGAAGAATGACGGTTTACCTGCTTTCACCGGAAAGTCTCTTCTCTTTTTCAATCCGTTCAAAGTTGCGAAAGACGGAGTTGTAGAAATAGATGCTGTTCTCTTTCCGCTGGTGTATGACGAGAACATAGAAAAGAGAGAAGACCGCATCGCTACTTTTGAAGCGATGCTTAAACTCTACTCAATGCTGATACACGAGTACTTGATGTTCAACCGCTTTCAGCTTCTCTGGAGAACGGGTAGGATAAGCGAAGAAGAATTTTTCAGGTTCTATGTGCATACATATTTGTGTTACTCCCTTTTCTTCATTGACGCTCCGATACACATCGGTAAAAGAGCTTTCCAGCTTCTTGCAAGTAATGTTCTCATACCAGCTAACGAACAACTTATAAGAGATGGTAAAGCAGTTATTGAGCTTGAAGACTGGAGAGAGTTTGGATTGTTAGGTGCTCCCCGCAGGAGAAACATAGGAAACTTGGAGGAAGCTTCTTTCCCTCTCCGTATCCGCATCTGGGACTGGGAGAGGACCAAGGTGCTTCCTCTTCCGAGTAGGTCTGTGGTTTACGATGAAGCTGTTCTTCCGCTTCCGGAAGAAGTGGAAGCTTTCTGTATGGACAAAGCTTTACAATCCAGAAGAGAAGTAGAAGAAATAGAAGAGGAAATTAAACAAGGTAAAGTTAAAAAAGGAAGCGGTAGGTGGAACGTCTACGAAACTTTCAAGAGAGATTTGCGTGCTTATGCAAAACTGCTACCAGAGTGGTATAGGAAGCTGTATAAGGAGAAGGTGTCTGTGAGGTGAGTAATGGGTAAGAAACTTTCTCCCGGTAGGTTGAACGTCTACGAACAGTCCAAGTCGATGTTAAGAGCTTACAGGAAGCTGCCGGAGTGGTACAAGAAGCTGTATGAGGAAAAGCGTTTGGAAACGGACTGAAACTGGTGACTTCCTCTTCCTCAATTTTGGTAGAACTTTCCAATTGGTGCATTTCGTTAACCAAAAAGTTGAGAACTTGACAATTTTTCTTTTTGGTAAAATTTCCTAATAAACCAGATTTGGAAACAAAACTTGAGGGAACTCGCAAAAGAAATTATAGAGTACATTTTGGAACTTAGTGGAGGAGCCGTATTCTCTAAAACCAAGCTTGTAAAGCTTTTATATTTACTTGACTACAAGCTGTTCAGGGAGAAAGGAAGTACTTTAACGGGGTTAAGATTTAAAAGCTACTTTTACGGTCCTTACACGGAGGAAATAGATGGTCTGTTAGATGAACTTGTCAGAGAGGGAAAGATAAGGATAGAACAGAGAGAAGCGCTTTTTGAACCTGTTGTTTATTACGAGATACGGTTGCTGAAGAAACCTACTTACAGAAAGCTTACAGACGATTTGAGACAAGAAATAGAAAGGATTCTCCGTCCTTACATTCCACTAAGTCTGAGAGACATTCTTGATGAAGTTTACGAAACAGAACCGTTTATCAATACTGACTTTGGAGAGGAAATAAATTTTGCAAAAGTTTCCGTTCAGCGTTAAGAAACGGAGACAGTTTGAAAGTCTATGGAGAAGACTATCCAAACAAAAGATTCTCTCTGTAGAGGATTGTGAGCGTGGAAGAAAAGTAAAGATTGTTGACAGAAACAAATTTTTAGATTTGACATCTGCGAGCGTTTTCCTTTTGTCTTCCATAAGTTCTCTCAAAAATGATATGAGTAACTTGGAAAAATTTGTTTTTCTTACATGGAACGGTAATGTTAAAAACGACATTGAATTCGTTCTCAAGATGATACCATCTGAAGAAGAAGCTCTATACAAGCGGGTAGAGGAACTTTTTAATAGCTTATTAGCTCTCTCTTTAGCTGAGGACTTTTGTTTTCACTTCCTATATCCCAATGCTTACATAGAAGAGTTAGGTGGAAACTCCCATGAATTAGATATTGTTGGAGGATACTTCAAAGGAAAGATTCCTTATTGTTTACTAGTAGAAATTACTTCGGGTAAGTACCTCAAACGGTTCTCAAGAGATGTTGAGTTTTTTCCAGAAAGTGCATTACTACACTTTAAAAAAACAGTTTTCAAGAAGTGGATAATAGAAAGAAAATTTGAGATTCAGACGAAACTTGCTTATATAACTCTTTTTGAAAACTTTAATAAGGAAGAAAATGAGCTAATAAAAACAGTTTTTGAGGTAGATAACAGAATAAGATCATTCTGTCTTTATCCTAAAGAATTTGCGAATTTTTCCTACCAAGAATTGAAAATGAGTATTGAAAGATTCTTAGAAGAAATAAGGTCTTTTGTGTGTCAATAAGAGGGAAACTCCTTAAATGAGGACACAAAATGGTTGAGTATGGGGTGAGGAAACTAATAGAAGCTTTCTTGTTTCTGCTTATGGGAGGTATAGCTGGGATAGCTTATCTGAGGTACCTCTTTAAGGAGGAAGCACAGAAAGTTGTTTACCTGCATCCGGTAGTTGACAGCAGCTGGAATCGTGGGAATACTACACCGCTGATGCTTGATGAAGAAGCAATTACATCTTGTGAAAACGAAGATGACGAAGCTGAACTTTTAGACCCCGAAATACGTAACGTCGTATATTCCAAATCTGAACTAAGTGTGCAATGATTAAAGAACCACAGGAAGAACTGGTAGAAGACTTGATAATAATCATAACGTCATTTGCAGGAAAACTTTACGGACTCAGGTCTCATAAGACAAAGAGGATAGTGGAAAAAGTAAAAGAGGAGCTCAATGAGCACTAACACAATTATCCTCACATACGAGGTAACACTTCCCAAGTTCCTGTGGAAATACCTGCACAAACTTTTTGAACTCGGAAAAGTGGAAGTCAACCACATAATCAACTACCTGTGGGACGAAGAAGGATTCAGTCTCCTTAAGAAGAAAGGAAAAGCTTATGCGATACTGGAAAAGGTAATCAACAGACCTTCTTACCTACCGTCAAGAATATTCAGAAACATCTTAGAATGTGCGGGAAGAATTATCAGGAGTCAAATAGGAAGGAAAGAAACATTTGAAGAACTGGTAAGACTCTCTGCAGGAAAAGATTTCAATTTGAGAAAATACTTAAGGGACACTGGAAAGAATCTTCTCCTTGCAGAAAACGTTTTAAGACAAATAGAGAACCACAAGAGAAAAGGGAAACTTCCAGAAAGTTACTTTCAGCTAAAAGCTCCGAAATTTAATGGAGACATATTCTTAACAAGTGCGGATGACAGCGTAAGAAAGGGACAGTTTAAGAAACTGGAAGTAAGAGGAGAGAGCATAGAACTTGAAATGAAGCTTCCTGTAAGCAGGGATGAGTGGAAATGGTTTAAAGCTAAGATAAAGACTCCGAAAAGGATAAAAGAAGCACTTCTCTTGAGAGGAAAGATAAAAGCACCGCTTTTAAAGAGGGTGAGGAATAAGAACAACAGATATGTTTACGTTCTTTCGCTACCTGTGGAGTTTGAGATAGGAGAAAGAGTAGAAGGAGAAAAGGTATTAGGAATAGACCTATCTCCGTCGGTTAGCAGATTAGCGGTAGGAGTTATAAGAGAAGGAGACAAAAAGAGCAGACCCATTTACTTTAAAGCGGAAAGACTTGTTAAGAAGATACTGCGAATCAGAAAAGAGATTAGCTGTCTTGAAAGGAAGATAGACAACATACGAAATCAAATAGTAGAGACGGAAAGCAGGAGACACGAAGAAGAGCTCAAAAAGAGACTAAAACACCTGTTTGCAGAACAAAGACTGAGGCAGAGGAAATTAAGAAACATAAGAAAGCAAATACTTGAAATACTGACCAAAGAAATAGCGGAAATAGCGAAACTGAGTGGAGTATCTCTTGTGGTTATAGAGAAACTGGGATTCAAGAACTTACCCGAATGGAGGGACAAGACACTCAGGTGGTTATTTTCAAATTGGTTTTACTCAAAGTTTTCAGAGAAGTTAGAGCAAAAGCTAAAACTTAGAGGGATAGGACTAAAAAGAGTAAACCCTGCTTATACGAGCAAGAGATGTCATATCTGCGGGAAAGAACTTAAAGGTAGTGGACTATATCTGTTATGTGAGACCTGTAAGAAAAAGTGGGACAGGGATTACAATGCGAGTGTAAACATAGCGGAAAGAGGATTAGAAATCCTGAAAAGAATCAAGGGGAAACTTATAGAAAAAGTAGCCCATTTCCAGAAGGAGAGGGAACCCAGAAGACTTGTTCTGAAGGGTGTCAGGGAGGTAACCGTTCCCCCTGACTCTCTCCTTCGTAGCTGGAATGAAGTTGTTGAGGTTACTTGCTCTGCTTTACAACCTCGTAAGGAAAGGGTAAGCAGTGTTAAGGAAAATGGAACGGTGATAACAGGAGAAAACTGGTAAAATTAGGTTATCGCTAAAACCACTAAGATGGGAGTAAACTTGTGAAAGAGTTCTTTCAAGATTTTTTTCAGTTGTTATCGGAAAACATAGAAGTTTACTCTAACTATGTGCAGGAATTGGATGTAGAAGAGGAAGACTGCTTCAACATTTTTGGACTTAGGGACGAAATAGCTGCTGTACTCTTTGCATCTCCTATTCTTCCGGTAGCCAAAGAGCTACGCAAGAAGAATAAGCTTTTTAAACTTCTTCAGAAACTCAGAAGAGCTGACCTGGAGCTCTCAAAGAGGTCGTCAGAGTTAGCAGGAGTCATTGACTTTGCTAAGTGGAGAGAGTCCTTAGAACCTACACCTCCTCGGTTTGAGTGGTGGTATTACCTTGATGAGGTCTCAGATGGGAAGATTCAGATCCCTCCACAGGTGCAGTTATCATTTTCGCTATATGGAACAGCAGTGGAAGGAGTAGTAGATGGTGAAAAGTGTCAGGTTTTACTTATATCGCCTGTCATCCCAAGGTTAGCAAGAAAGATAGGAGGAAGGGAACTTGTAAAGAACTTCTATTCTTCGTTTGTGAGAAATGCTGCAATTGACCTACCTCAGATTTTCTTAGACGAGGAAAAGAAAAAACAGTCTCTCCTGCTACCAACTTCAGCTTTCTGGGGAGATTTTAAGAAACTAACCGGGTTCAATCCCTATATTAAGAACAAGTATCTTGCGGTTCCAAGGAAAAATTCAAAGTTTCTTAGCTTCTTTTTAGAGGAGTTTCTTGAAAAAGTAAAAACAGGGAATGGGAAGATATTTTCCCAAAAAGTTCTCACATCTGAGGAATTTACTTTCTTCCCGCTAAAACTGGTTAGGAAATACATAGTAGAAGTAACTTTGACACCAGAAACTGATTTACACTCAAAACTTAATGCTATTTCTAAAGAGTTTATGCACGTCCCCGATGAGGTAGCAATTGTCTCTGGAGGTTGAGACAACTATCCTTCTTGTTATTGAAGACTTGCGTCAACCTCAGCTCCAGGAGAGCTTCCCTAAGCTCCCTTTGTTAACCAGAAGGTAAAAAACTGGTAAAATCAGGAAACAATCATATTGAGGACAACCACCGTGGAACCGTTATGGAGAAAGAAAGTAAGAGAAGAGTTCACGAAAGCGAAGAAGGAAGCTGAGAGATTACTCTCCTTTTATGAATGGTATTTAGAAGATATGGAGATTGATCCAGAAAGTTGGGAGTGGGGACAGATTTTCTACGTTAGGACACAACTGCAGAAAATCTTTAAGCTACTTCTACCGGGTACAGCAGTTACAGCACATAGAGAGAAGGATTACAAGCGCCTCGCAAAAAGACTTAGAAAACTTGACATTGAATTACAGAAGCATAGAGAGTTTCTAATAGAGGTTTTAGATTTTAAAACTCTCAGAGAAGGGGAAGGGTTATCAGAAGAAAAAAGCGAAGCATTCAAGAAGCTATGGTGGTACTTCCTAGATGTAGATAATCCAGAATTTAATACTCCTTTCTGGTTGATGAGCAAGGAAGTTCACATTAAGCTCAAAGCTGTTATTGCTGAAGGGTTAATAGATGGTAAAAGTGTAAATATTCTCTTATTTACTCCCGTTGTTCCAAATGCAAAGATAAGAGAGCGAATAGAGAAGGAGATAGTTGTAAACATAAATTATGACTATCCAACATTCGTATATAAAAAGCTCCACATTGGAGAGAATGAAGTTTTTAAATCTTCTATTTTTGTTTTACCTATTTCTGGTCTTCTTGCAAAGTTGGAGGTTACCTCAGAAGTAACTGCAGATAAACTTAGAAATCGCAGATTATTGGTAGCATCCCCAAAAGAGGAAGGAGTTTTTAGAACAAAGTTTTATGAGGAACTAAGAGAAGCTTTATTTACAGGAAATACAAGGTTCCTAAATGAAAAAACACTGAAAGAAGAAGAATTTGACTTCTTTGATGTAGATGTCCTTATTGGAAGAGAGATACACATCGTTTGGAAGAAAATAGAAGGGAAAGAAGATTTACAAACGTTGCTAAAGCCCACAAAGCAACTAGTAGGAGATGTAGTATTAGTAGGTTGAAAGCTTTTACGAAAAATTTGTGTGCTAACGCTCTCCTTTTTAAAGGAGAGATACAGCACACGGCGTAAGCCGTTGCACTCAACAACCGTCGTGATAGATTATAAGCTATGGAACAGGTAAAAGCCGAAAAG
>Ga0256838_1000342_pt1 | contig 29918 bp, 26 predicted proteins | sample 4571419metaG_FD_185978 | JGI IMG/M metagenome (GOLD analysis project Ga0256838, IMG submission 185978) | Hydrothermal vent microbial communities from Guaymas Basin, Mexico - 4571-419 | ecosystem: Environmental > Aquatic > Marine > Hydrothermal vents | place: Mexico: Guaymas Basin | collected... | reverse complement strand
AATAGAAGTCAAAAACCATGCCAGTAACGCTGCCGGAACGGAATGAATCATTCCTCTGTGTTTTGTTATTTTTTTAAAAAAAACAAATAACACCGAAGTGGCCAAATAACTCAAAAGCCATATCAAAACCAGATTCAATACGGGAAATTTTCCTATATACTTAGAAATTACCAAAAACGCTGTAAGATTTGAAAAGAAAAATTCCATAATTCTTACAGGCGTAGATTTGTCATGGTCTATATCCGGTAAAATACCTCCAATGCTGCCCGCAAAAAAACACAAAAAAGCCTCCTCTTTTGAACAAAGACCGTTGTAATGAAAAAGCACGGCTACACTTCCGCTTACAAAAGCCGCTACGTTAAGATGTGTTGCAAAATTAGCCACTTAATACCTTATTTCAAAATTTTCAAAATTTTTAAAAGGGATTTCTTCAATTTCAATCTTTTCAACCTTGCTTAAAGGAGAACCTTTTTTTAAAATATCAATAAAACGACTTAGCCTCTCTTCATTTTCTATATTCGCAACCGCTTCTACCCTTCCGTCTGGAAGATTTTTTACATACCCGACAAATCCGTTTTCCTCTGCGGCCTGTGAAACATATTTTCTGTACCAAACCCCCTGTACTTTCCCGCTTACCAAAAATCTATACGTTTTCACCTATTTTCCCTTTGCCATCTGAATGTTGTTTATATACTCGTAATTTATCGGTATATATTTTTCTTCTTGAAGGTTTTTAGCAAGTTTTTCAACCGTTTTTTCAAAATCATCAAATAAATAACTAGCCATACTTCCTGGTACCGGATTTATTTCATTTAAATAAATTATACCATCTTTATAAAAAAAGTCGCATCTTATAAGGGCGTTTGTAAATGTTTTGCCGTAAACTTTTTTGAAAACTTCTTCAAACTCTTTTTTAAGTTTTTTATCTTCCTGAAGATTAATCTCTTTTCTCGTAAAATCCATATATTTTTTATCAAAATCTAAAAACTCCTTTTTTTCAACTTTTTCAAGTTTTGAAAAAATCCATTCACCTGCAAAACATCCGGCAAGATTATACTCTTCTATTCCCTCAATAAAAGGTTCGACTATAATCAAATCGTCAAATTCCCTTGCAACGTCAAAAGCGTATTCAAACTCTTCTTGATTCTTAACTACACTAACCCCTATACTGCTTCCAAGCCTTGCGGGTTTAACAATTACAGGAAAATCGAATTTAGTACAAGGAGATGTTATTATTTCATAATCTATTACGTTTACGCCTATTTCCTTGGCATAAGCTTTTGTTAAAACTTTATTATAGCTTACTGCGCAGGCTTCAATATTTGGGGTAATGGCCTTTATATTAAAAAATTCCAGTATTCCCGGTATTTTTCCGTCTTCCCCGTCTCTGCCGTGTATCAGGTTTATTACTACATTAAAGTTAACATAATAATTTTTCTTCAAAAGACCTTTTTGATATTTAAACCCTCCTTTTGTTATTTCAAGTTTTTGAGAGTTTTTATAATCTCCGCTTGCGAAATATCTGCTTTTCATATTTTCTTTATCGATAAGATAAAATTCCCTGTTTTTGTCCACAAAAATAAAAGCGCTTACATCAAGTTTCTCTTTAATCGTAATAGCGCTTACTATACTGATTTCGTGTTCAAAACTGCTGCCTCCAAAAATTAAAGCGTATTTCATTTTGCTCCTTTTGATAATCTTTTAAGTGTTTCTTTTATAACTTCTTCTAAAGACCCCTCAACACCGTTTATGGCTTTTATTATTTCGCTTTTTTTAAATCCGAGATTTTCAAGGGCCATAATCGCCTGAGAATGTACAGGATTAGAAACCGAAATTTCAAACTCTCCCATCTCCATCAAAATCCTCTTTGCCGATTTAGGCCCTATTCCGGGAACTTTTTTTAAAGCATCGGCATCGGCGTTTGAAATTATCTCTATAAATTCCTGCGGAGTAAAAGTAGAACATATTGCAAGAGCCACTTTAGGCCCTACCCCGTTTAATTTGATAAGCGTGTCAAAAAGCTTTTTTTCGTTTTTATCCAAAAACCCGTAAAGGGTATATTCATTTTCTTTTATAATTTCCGTTATATGATATATTCCGTCTTTAGCATTTGAAAAAGTCATAAGAGAGACGTTAAGCTCATAAATAACGTCTTTTACATCAAGTAAAATTTTTCCGTTTTCTTTTTCAAAAATCCTTCCTTTAAGAGCCGCTATCATTTTCCACCTTTACTTTTACTATTTTAAACGTATCTCCAAAATCACGTAGTTTAAATCCGCACACCCCCTCGTTCCCTTTTGTATCATAGGTAAGTTTTACGGGAGGATAAACTATATCAAATTCTATCCTGTTAAACGGTTTCCATGGACTCAAAGAAACAATAGTGGCATTATAAATGGCGTTTTGAAGATTTTCAATGGTTTCTATAAGATAATTCTTATCTCTTTCAAGTTTTTTAATTTTTTCTTCAAGCTCTTTAAATTTTTTTACAAACATCTGATACTCTTTTAATTTGGCTATAACCACGTTGGAAGTTTTTTTATTTTGAGCCCTATTTGCCAGATAAATATTTTTTAACTCTTCATAAGCGCTTTTATTTTTATCCAAAAGTCCTTTTATTTTAGCCGCTTCTTTTTTTAAAAAGTTAATATGCCTTTTTATCTCTTCAATCTCTTTTTCCATTTTTTCGATATTGGTATCTTCCAAGACAACCTGAGGAGCGATTGCGAGTTTATTTTCCTCTCCTTTTAGGTTATGTATTTTTATCGTATTAAGAGCATATATTTTTGCATGAGAGAGGAGATTTTCTATTTCTACGTTTTCTCCTATAATAACACCTCCAAGAGCGGATTTTATTTTTACGTTTTTGGCTTTAACATATCCTCCTTCCAAAAAATTTATATTCGCTTCTTTAGCTTTCAATTTTCCTTTATGGGTATTTATATGTGCATTAACGGCCGCTATTAAAGAATTTTTATGCGTTTGTCCTTCAATAGTCAGTTTTTCAGCTTTTACCTTAGCTTTGTTTCCGACATTTCCTCTTACAATAAGTTCTTTTGTTTCAACAACCATATCATCGGCAATGGCTTCTTTTAATACGTCTTTTTCCTTAACGTCAAGTTTAACTTCGCTTTCATCTCCGTCTTGAATATTTCCCGTTTTGATATTAATCTGCCTTACTTCAAGCTCTTCTTTTATATAATATTTTCCATCCTCAACAACTATATATCCTCCTTTTTTAGCTATATATAAAATATTGTCTTCATTTTCTTCTTTTTTTATACTTTCAGGGTCAAATTCTATATTCGGAATTTCAAAACTTTTGATAGGTTTTATTTTAATAAGTTTTCCCCTGCAGTCCCTTCCGTTTTTACCCTCTTTTGGCTTTATAACCTCTATAACAACCTCATCTTTTTTAACAGGATATATAAACTCTTTTTTTAAAGAGGTTTTGTTTTTCTTAAAATGATAAACAACTTTTCCGTCAACTTTTTCTACAGGGTCAATTCCTCTGCATAACCTTATTTCGAAATTTTCTTCTATAAGTCCCGAAACCAGTAAAATACTCCCGAGTTTTTTTATGTCTTCTTTCATCTCTTTATCAAAAATCTGTATTAAAAAAGAGCTTTTAAGTTTCTTTTTATTAAGTTCTTCATACATCTTAGTTTCCGTAAATTCTCTTAAATCCGATTCGGGAAAAAGAATAAATTTAGCAAAGGTTAATAATTTATTGGCTTTTAACTCCCCTACTATTTCAAATCCGTCTTCGGGAACATATTTTCGTATTTTAATTTCATACACCTGTTTTATTTCATTATGTTCGTCCATTAAAAAATCTTTATCCTGCATTAACGCCAATGTCTCTTCATCGGCAAGAATAAAATCATCTTCCGTTTTTATATAGGTTTTTACGTTTAAAATATCAAAATCAAGGCTTGATAAAGGGATATTATAATACTGGGCTGTTTTTAAAAGCTCCTCGTTTACATTTTCCGTCACTACTATTTTTTCTTCAAATTCCCGTGATTCTTCACTTTTTTTACCTTTTAAAAAGTCAAACAGCCCCATGAGTTTCCTTTATGATAAAATTACGCTTATGATAAAAGCAATTATAATAAATTTTTTGGGTATTTTTAATTCAAGAATACTCGGATTTATAAGAGATTTGTTAAGTGCAAGCATTTTAGGGGCAAATATATATTCGGACATATTCTTCGTAGCTTTTAAATTTCCAAATCTTTTTAGAAGAATTTTTGCCGAAGGGGCGTTTACCCAAAGCTTTTTGCCAAGTTTTGCAAAAGAAAAATATAAAGCAAAATTTGCCTGGAAAGTTTTTATAACCTTGTTTTCAATAATCCTAATTCTTACGGTTATAGTAAATATTTTTTCTTATGAGATAACTTCAGTTTTGGCATACGGGTTCAGCGAAGAAGCAAAAAAACTCGCCGCCCCTCTTGTGGCTTTAAATTTTTGGTATCTTGATTTAATATTCGCAGTTACGTTTTTAGCTTCTCTTCTTCAATACAAAAACCATTTTGCAACAACCGCTTTTTCAACCGCACTTTTAAACATCTCTTTAATAGCGGCTCTTTTAATATCCAAAAACCTGCCAAAAGACCAGATTATATTTTATTTAAGCGTAGGAGTTGTTGTAGGGGGGATAGCTCAGCTTTTAGCCCATATTGTGGCGGCTTACAGATATAAAATCCTTAAACTTCTCTACATAGGAGCAAAAAGCAGAAAAAAAGTAGATTTAGGCAATTTTAAAAAGAATTTTTTACCCTCTATTCTTGGCAACTCGACAGCCCATATTTCCGCTTTTTTAGATACCTGGCTTGCAAGTTTCCTTACAGCAGGAAGCATCAGTTATCTTTACTATGCAAACAGACTTTTTCAGCTTCCTTTTGCCCTTTTCGCAATAGCCACTTCAACGGTACTTTTCCCGAAAATAACGAAATATCTAAATTCCAATCAAAAAGAAAAAGCCTTAGAAATTATGAAAAAAATATTCTGGATACTTTTTTACGCTCTTATACTGGCATTTACGGTAGCTCTCATATCCAGCAAAGAAATAGTGGCTCTTTTATTTCAAAGAGGGGCTTTTTTGGAAAAAGATACTAAAATAACCTCCGTCGTTCTTATTATGTATATGATTGGACTTATACCCTTTGGTTTGAATAAACTTTTTTCCAGTTACCTTTACGCAACCCACAGACATATAAAAGCCGCTAAATTCGCTTCTATTTCTTTATTTGTAAACATTTTGTTTTCACTTATTCTTATATTTCCATTAAAAGTCTACGGATTAGCCCTTGCCAGCAGCATAGGAGGATGGATTCTTTTTTTTCTTACGTTAAAAGAGTTTGGATATAAAGAGTTTACAAAATTTTTTGATAAGAAATATATTTTGGGTATGATTTTAATTATATTTAGTAGTATAATTCTAGCAATAGCTTTTAAAGAAACAATCCATTTTATAAAAGGAACGGTATGGTAATTTACGATTCCCACAAAAGAGAAAAAGTCAAGTTTGAACCGATAAAAAAAGATGAAGTAAGAATTTACGTATGCGGTCCTACGGTATATGACGACGCTCATTTAGGACATGCTAGAAGTTCAATCAGTTTTGATTTATTAAGAAGAACACTTGAAACATTAGGATATAAAGTAACTTTTGTTAAAAATTTTACAGATATAGATGATAAAATAATAAAAAAAATGCAGCAAACCGGTAAAAGTTTAAAAGAAATTACAGAATATTATATTGATTCGTACCTTAGGGATATGGAAGCCTTAAATGTAAAAAGGGCAGATATCGAACCAAAAGCCACAGAGTCTCTTGAAGCAATGTTTGATTTGATAAACAGACTTTTAGAAAAAGGTTACGCCTATAAACTTCCAAACGGAGATATCTATTTTGATACCGCTAAAGACGATGAATACTGTAAACTTTCAAACAAATGCCAGGAAGATGAGGTAGTACACCGAGTAGATACGGAAGGTAAAAAAAATCCCGCCGATTTTGCTTTATGGAAAGCATGCAAGGGAAAAGAGGACGTATGTTTTGATTCTCCTTTTGGACCGGGAAGACCGGGATGGCATATAGAATGCAGCGCTATGATTAAAAAACATATCGCATATGACGGAGAATACGAAATAGACATCCACGGAGGCGGGGCCGACCTTTTTTTTCCTCATCATGAAAACGAAGAAGCCCAAAGTCACTGCGCATACGGAGGACATCTGGCAAAATACTGGATGCATAACGGTTTTGTCCAGATTAACGGTGAAAAAATGAGCAAATCGCTTGGAAACAGTTTTTTTATAAAAGACGCCCTAAAACATTATTCTGGCGAAGTATTGAGATTTTATCTTATGAGCACCCACTACAGAGCGCCTCTTAATTTCAGTGAGGAAGACTTAATCGCAAGTAAAAAAAGACTTGATAAACTATACCGTCTTAAAAAAAGAATTTATACTCAAACAAAAAAACAACAAGATACCGACTTTGAAAATAAACTTTTGGAAGCTATGAAAGACGACCTGAATATCTCAAAAGCTCTTGCAGTTGTTGATGAATTTGTAAAAGAGGCTAACGAAGCGCTTGATAAAAACCCAAAAGACAAAGTATTAAAACAAAAAATCTTAAGCAATATAGAGTTTATAAACAAACTTTTAGGAGTTGGCGGAAGCGACGCTTATGAATATTTTCAATCGGGCATAGATGAAAAAATGAAAGCAAAAATTAATAACCTTATAGAAAAAAGAACTCAGGCTAAAAAAGAGAAAAATTTTGCCCTTGCCGATAAAATAAGAGAGGAATTAAAAGAGATGGGAATTCAAATTCAGGATACTCCAAACGGCACCGTTTGGGAAAAGGTGTGAGTATGGGAATTTTTGAAACTGTTAAACCTTTAATTTATAAAACCGACCCGGAATTTGCCCACAATGCAGTGGAGTTTATATTCAAAACAGCTAGAAGATGCCCTCTTTTTTTTAACTGGATGATAGAAAAAAACTTTATAGACGACCCTGTTTTAAACCAAAAAATATGGGGACTGGAGTTTAAAAATCCTGTAGGTGTAGCCGCCGGTTTTGACAAAAACGCTACAATGATAGCCGCATGGCCTGCTCTTGGTTTTGGATGGGGGGAAATAGGAGCCGTAACACCCAAACCCCAGCCCGGAAACCCTAAACCAAGAGCCTGGAGGCACATTAAATATGAAGCCGTTCAAAACGCTTACGGATTTAATAACGAAGGAGTCGAAGTCATAAAAAAAAGACTTCAAAAAATTTATCCTTTTATACTTCCGATAGGAGCAAATATAGGAAAAAACAAAACAACTCCTGAAGAAAATGCTATTGAGGATTACAAAATACTCGTAAAAGAGCTAAAAGACGTTGTGGATTTTTTTGTAGTCAACATTTCTTCTCCCAATACGCCCGGTCTTAGGGATTTATTAAATGCTTCTTTTATTTCGTCACTGTTTGGAGAACTTAAAAAAATAACTCAAAAACCTATTTTAATTAAATTTTCTCCGGATATGGAAAATGAAGATATTATAAACCTTGCCAATTTAAGTGTACTTTATGGATGCGACGGAATAATACTCACAAACACTACCGTAAATTACGAACTTATAAATTCGCCCGTAAAAAAAGGGGGTATTTCCGGAAAACCGCTTGCAAAAAGAAGTTATGAAGTACTTAGAATAGTAGCTTCTGAAATTTTTGGAAAAGTGCCTATTATAAGTGTAGGAGGAATAGATTCAGCAGAGGAGGCGTACAAAAGAATAAAAGCCGGAGCAAGCCTTCTTCAAATTTATACGGCTATTATTTATAAAGGTCCGGGAATTATTAGAGAAATTAATAAAGGGCTTATCGAACTTCTAAAAAAAGACGGGTTTAACCATATAAGCGAAGCGGTAGGAGTGGATATTCCAAAAAAACTGGAAAATAAAAATTAATAAAGGAAATGAATGCTTCATAAATTTTATAAAGCTAAATTAAAAAACGACTTAGAAGTAATAGCTGTTCCTATGAACAGAGGAAGCAACGTAATTACAAGCAATATTTTTTATAAAGTAGGAAGTAGAAATGAAATATTAGGCAAAACGGGTATAGCCCATATGCTTGAACATATGAATTTTAAATCAACAAAAAATTTAAAAGAGGGAGAATTTGATAAAATAGTAAAAAGTTTAGGAGGAATTGACAACGCTTCTACAGGATTTGACTACACACACTATTTTATTAAAACATCCTCTGAATATCTCTCAAAAACATTTGAACTTTTCAGTGAAGTTATGGAAAATCTTAATTTAAGCGACGAAGAGTTTCAAAGAGAAAGAAAAGTAGTTTATGAAGAAAGACTTTGGAGGGTAGATAACAATCCTATAGGATATCTCTATTTCAGACTGTTTAACAACGCTTATGTTTACCATCCTTACCATTGGACTCCGATAGGATTTAAAGAAGATATTTTAAACTGGAATATTGAAGATATCAGAGAGTTTCATTCGGTTTATTATCAACCAAAAAATGCTTTTTTACTTGTTGCAGGAGATATAGAACCTGATACGGTATTTGAAAAAGCCGAAAAATATTTTTCTCATATAAAAAACAGAAAAAATATCCCTACCCTCCATCAAAAAGAACCTCCCCTTGATGGAAATAAAGAAATAGAAATAAAAAGAGAATCGCAAGTTGATATAGTGGCAATAGCGTTTCATATTCCTGATTTTACCCATAAAGACCAGATAACGCTCAACGCTTATTCTGAAATATTAAGCGGAGGCAAAAGCGGCATACTTAGAGAAAAACTGATAAACCAAAAAGCTCTGGTAAGTGAAATTTACGCTTATAACATGGAACTTAAAGACCCGGGGGTATTTTTGACACTTGCTATGATAAACCCGGGCGTAAATCCGGAAAAAGTGGTAAAAGAAGTAAAAAAAATACTTTTAAATACAAAAGTTACGAAAAAAGCCCTTCAAAAAGTAAAAAACCAGACAAAATTTGATTTCTTAACTCAACTTGAAAGCAGCGGAGGAGTTAGTAACATATATGGGGATTATTTTGCAAAAGGAGATATTGCTCCTCTTTTAAATTATGAAAAAAATATAAGTGCTTTAAAACCTGAAGATTTTGAGGATATTAAAAAATATTTTGAACATTCGGTAACAGTAAAACTTTTAAAGTTATAAAACCCGGGAGGGCGTTCACGCAGTGACTTTGGGCTCCCGCGAGCCACAAAGTGGGGATAGGAGGCCCGGTTTAGGGGCGAAACCATATCGCCGCACACCCCGGGCACTACCGTCTCCCCAATAAAATTTCTTGTAGGGCCCCAAAATGTGCGGGTAGCGCTCCTCCCAGGCAATAAAATTATATCAAAAGTTTGAGTAAAAATCAATCAAGTTTTTTGAAAGAACTCAAATCAACCGGTAGATTTCTCTAACATTATTTTATCTAAATTTTATACTTTTTGCAATCTTTATACACTCTTTTAACGAAGGTTTACCCGGCATTAAAATCTGATTGTCTTTATAAAACTCAAGCAGACTCTTTTTTGTCTTTTTGCCTATGGCTATTGGAAGTATGTTTTCAAAATCTTCTAGCTTACTAAAACACTCTACCGTTGAAGGTGAAGAAAATATAACTATCGCAGGCTTTTTTATATGCATTTTAGGATTGTTGCATTTTGTTTCGTAAATAATAACTTCTTTTAAAAAATTGTTTTTAAACTGCTCTTTTATATTTGAAACAAGTTTTTTAGCCCTAAAAAAAAGAAATGTTTTATTTTTATACTGAGAGTTTATTTCTTTGGCAAATTCATCTCCATACGAGCTTTTTGCTATATATTCAACGTTGCCGCCAAGTTTTTTTATCTCATCTGCGGTAGATTTTCCTATAGCAAAAGCTGGATATTCTTTCCATTTTTCGGTAAGAGTGTTTACTGCCCTTACACCGTTTTTTGAAGTAAAAAGAAGATAGTCGACTCCTTCAAAAGAAAAAGAAGGAGAAAGAAACTCTATTTTAATTACGGGATAGTTTAAAACACCTTCATATTTTTCCTGAGTTAAAACATAAATAGGTAGTTTTAAATCTCTCATTACTCCCACTCTATCGTTGCAGGCGGTTTGCTTGAAATATCGTAAACCACCCTGTTGATTCCATCAACTTCATTAATAATTCTGGTACTAACTCTCTCAAGAAACTCATGTGGCAAATGACTAAACGTTGCAGTCATACCGTCAGTTGAGCTTACGCATCTGATTGCAACCGTATTGTCATAGGTTCTGTTATCACCCATAACACCTACGCTTCTTACGTTTAAAAGCACTGCAAACGCCTGCCATACTTTATCATAAAGTCCCCAAGCTTTTAGTTCCTGAATAAGTATTGCATCCGCTTCTCTTAAAATCTCTAAATCTCTCTCATTTACTTCACCCATAATTCTAATAGCAAGTCCGGGTCCCGGGAAAGGATGACGATATACCAAGTCTTTTGGAAGTCCAAGCTCAAGTCCCAGTTTCCTAACCTCATCTTTAAAAAGTTCCCTTAAAGGCTCAATCAATTCAAACTTCATCCAATCAGGAAGTCCACCGACATTGTGATGGGATTTAATGGTTTTAGAAGGACCTTTAACACTTACGCTTTCAATTACATCGGGATATAATGTACCTTGAGCTAAAAATTTAGCGTCTTTGTGTTTTTTTGCTTCTTCATCAAACACTTCAATAAACGTATGACCGATAATTTTTCTTTTTTCCTCAGGGTCGGTTACGCCTTTTAATCTGCTTAAAAATTTTTCTCTTGCATCAACGGTAATTAAAGGTACGTGTAAAACGTTTTTAAATGCATGTTCTACTTCTTCTCTTTCATTCTTTCTAAGAAGACCCGTATCAACAAAAATAGGAATAAGTTTATCGCCGATTGCCTCATGCAAAAGAGCTGCCGTTACGGAAGAATCAACCCCTCCGCTTAGAGCGCATATTACTTTATTGTCACCGACTTGTTCTCTTATTTTTTTGATTTGCTCTTTTGCAAAATGCGCCATATCCCATTTGCTTGTAACTCCACACACCTCTCTTGCAAAGTTTCTAAGAATTTTTTGTCCTTCTACGCTGTGGGTAACCTCGGGATGAAACTGAATAGCGTATATCTCTTTTTCTTCATTTACTATAGCCGCATAAGGGGCGTTTTGAGTATGGGCTATTCTTTTAAATCCCTGCGGCAGTTTTTCCACTCTGTCGGAATGGCTCATCCAGACAATTGTAGGATTGCTTACATCTTTAAAAAGTTTGTGAGGGTCGTCTATAAAAAGTTCCGCCTTTCCGTATTCGTGATGGTCCGCTCTTACAACTTCTCCTCCAAAATCAACAGTAATAAGCTGCATTCCGTAACAAATTCCAAGAATAGGAAGACCTAATTCATATATTTCCTTATCAACCCTGTATGCGTCTTTATCATATACGCTTGCAGGTCCTCCGCTAAAAATAATGCCTTTTGGTTTTTTCTCTTTTGCGGTTTTAAGCCCGTCAAAATAAGGGACTATTTCACTATAAACACCTTCTTCTCTTAGGCGTCTTGCTATTAACTGGGTATATTGACTTCCAAAATCAAGTATTAAAATTTCTACCTGCATTTATGTCCTTTTTGTTGAAATTGTATCAAAATTTAATAAAGTCCCATAATTTCAAACTGAACATACCATATGGCTATACTCAGAATATATCCGGCCAATACCGCCCATGCATATTTCATATGTGAGCCAAACGTATATATACCTTTCATTCTTCCCATAACGCCTACCCCCGCGGCACTACCGAAACTGATTAAACTTCCGCCGATACCTGCAGTCAAGGTTACAAGCAGCCACTGGTCTATTCCCATTGGAGGATTTGCTTTTAAAATAGCCGCCATTACAGGTACGTTATCTATAATCGCACTTATAAACCCTACTCCGATGTTTGCCCAGGTAGAGCCTATCACTTCGTAAAGTTTCGTAATGTAAAAAAGCCATCCTAGAAAATATAAAGCACCAACGGCACTTAAAATACCGAAAAAGAATAAAAGAGTATCGTTTTCAACTTTTTCCATATTTACAAAAACATTAAAGTGTTCTTGATGTTTTCTTTTATGATACAGGGAATAAAGAAGAAGCAAAGAAAGCCCAAACATCATACCCCACATAGCCGGAAAATGAAATAAAATATGACCTATTACGGCAATTGCAATTGTTAAAATACCAAGGGCTATAACTACTTTACCTCCTTTTTTTATCTCAACTTTAGGAGTCGTAAGTGCATCAAAATGAGGCTCGCCTTTTGGAACGAAAAGACTCAAAAGCCAGGCGGTAAGCAGCCATCCTACAAAAGCAGGCGGAAACAGGAATAAAAAGTCAATAAATTCACCTTTTCCTGCAGTCCATGCCATAAGAGTCGTAATATCCCCAAAAGGCGACCATGCACCACCCGCATTTGCGGCAACAACAATATTTATAGCTCCGGGAACTAAAAACTCCCGGTTGTGTCTGTCTATCGTAAGCAAGACAGTTGATAAAATAAGAGCCGTAGTAAGGTTATCGGCTACCGGGGAGATCCAAAAAGCAAGCGTTCCTGTAATCCAGAAAAGCTTTTTATAACTATATCCCCTCGATACCAGTCTGTAGCGTAGAGCTTCAAAAACGCCTCTTTCTATCAGAGTTTCTATATAAGTCATAGCTACCAACAAAAAGAAGAAAATTTCGGCTATTTCTTCTATCAGTTTTTGCATTTCATGATGCAAAGGAGTCGGGTCAAGCCCGTTAATGGCAAAATAAATTCCTATTAACATAAAAGAAAAGGTACCTATAAATAAAGCAGGCTTGGCTTTATTCATTCTTAACTTTTCTTCAGCAGCTATTGTGATATATCCTACAACAAACACTAATAATACCGTTATTCCTACCCAAGTATGGGTAAAATCATGAATTACTTCATGCATTTTCACTCCTTATATAATGTGCTCCAAGGGATTTTTCCCTTTTTAAAGCGGCTTTTACAATCTCTCTTGCCGTTAAAAATCTAAGTTTTGTCAAATACCCTACTTTATCCATACTTTTTTCTATAAACTCTAACGCATCATACAGCCCCCTTTTTGTTCTTATTATTCCAACTTTTTCCCACATAACCTCTCTTAAACGGTTTTTATATTTTTTATCTTCTTTTTTAAAAAACTCTTTTTTTTCAATATCAAATTCAATATTATCCGTTTTAAAATCTTTTTTTATAATATCCTTAGCAGCTCTTTTGGCAAAAACGAAACATTCAAGCAAAGAATTGCTAGCAAGCCTGTTGGCTCCATGAACCCCTGTATTAGCAACTTCTCCCACAGCGTAAAGATTATTAAAGTTCGGCACTTTTGAATTTTTATCAACTTTTATACCGCCCATCATATAATGAAAAGCGGGAGATATAGGAATAGGCTCATAAGGAACGTTAATATCGTAGTCTTTCAGTTTTTGATATATGGTGGGAAATCTCTTTTTAAAATATTCCTCATCAAACATACTAACATCAAGAAATACTCTATGCCCCTTTTGCTGATGCATAAAAATAGCGCGGCTTACTATATCCCGGCTGGCAAGTTCTCCTCTTGGGTCGTACTCAAACAAAAATCTTTTACCATCTTCATCTATAATATAAGCACCCTCACCTCTTAAAGCTTCCGTTAAAAGAAGTTTTTGGGAAAATTTCATTTTGATAAATACAGTCGGATGAAATTGTGTCATTTCCATATCGTTAAGCTCTATTCCTTTTTCAACGGCAAGCCCCTGCATTTCTCCGGCAATTGTTCTTGCGTTTGTATCGTATTTATAAAGAGCTCCTATACCTCCGCTTGCCACAATTACATTATCGGCATATATATTAAACGTTTTTCCATTTTTAAGTACACTTATTCCGTATACCGTATTTTCTTTTATTAAAATATCAAAAACCACTGATTCATCCATCAGATAACTTCTGTCTTTTTTTAAAATAAATTTATGAAGCTCCCTTCCGGTTGCATCTCCACCTGCATGGAAAACACGTCTTACACTGTGGGCTCCTTCTTTCGTAACTCCAGGGTCGAATCTAAAACCGTAATTTAAAAGCTCTTCTTTTATTTTTAAAGAAGCCCTGCTTAAAATTTCAACCATCTCTTTTTTATTATGATAACTTCCCGCTTTTAGCGTATCTTCTATATGCACGGGAACATCTTCTTCGTTAAGAGCCAGCGTAACTCCCCCTTGAGCGTAAAAAGAGTTACAATCCCAAACCTGATTTTTCGTAACGATAAGAGTGTTTTTTCCAGCTTCATTTAAAAATTTAGCACACCAAAGAGCGGCAAGACCGCTTCCGACAATAATACAATCAAACTTCATATCTCTCCCATCAATCGATATTGACTTTTACTTCTTTAGTTTTAATAGTTTTTGTAGAATTGGTATCTTCGCTCCATTTAGGGGGAGCTTTATAGCCGCATCCCAAAAAAATAGCTATAATTGCAATATGAAAAAAGCCGATGAAATAATTAACCATATACTAAAACCTTTCGAACCGAAATTGAACATTCACCGTTGTTTAAGGAAAATTATATCACTATTACCTCAAAATTACAAAAAATATATCTCAAAAATGACCTATAAAGGCAGCGTTTTATACATAGACGTAACCCACCCTGCAATAAGACAGGAGATTTTTTTTAAAAGAGATATGATTTTTTCCATTATAAAAGAGATGCATAAACTTAATATGTGCACGGACATTACCCCCTCAAAAATCATCACTAATTATAAGTATACTTCTAAACAAAAAGTCCCAAAAGAGATTAAATTTTTTATAAAAGAGGTAAAAAATTTTGAAATAAAAGCAAAAAACCCTGAAATCAGGGCTAAATTCGAAGAAATAAAAAAGCTATTGAAACCTTAAAGAATGTTTTGAAAGTATTTCTTTTGCCAATGAAAGCTTATCAACCTTAAAGGCAAAAGCCCCTTTCTCGCTGCTTATGGTATAACAATACTCGATTTCTATACCGTTATCACTGAATAAAGAAACCACTTTATTAAATGTCCCCGTCTCATCTTCAATTTCAACTACCAAAATATCGGTAAGAGTAAGACTAAAACCGTTTTTTTCTATGGCTTCTACTGCCTTTGCTATATTATCCGTTATAATTTTTAACACCCCAAATTCTATAGATTCACTAAGTACCACCGCTTTTATTCCCACACCCTCTTTTGCTAAAGCGGAAGTCACTTCTTTTAACCTTCCTTTTTTGTTTTCCAAAAAAACGGATATCTGTTTCATTTTTTATCCTTTTCTTTTATCTATAATCCTAACCGCTTTTCCCATGCTTCTTTCTATCGTGTTAGGTTCAACCAAAATAACGTTCGTGTTTATATAAAGATTATTTAACAGCGCGCTTTGAAGGTCTTTTTTGATTTTTTCAAGTTTTGCCACATTATCCATCATAATCTCATCGCTAACCTCAACCATAATTTCAAGTTTGTCAAGATAACCTTTTTTATCCGCTATGATTTGATAATTAAGAGTAACCCCTTCGCTATTGGCTATAACATGCTCAATCTGAGAAGGAAATACGTTAACTCCGTTTATTATTAGCATATCATCGACTCTTCCGCTTATACTTTCCATTCTCACGGTAGTTCTCCCACAAGCACATGGTTCTCTATACAATCTTGTTATATCCCCAGTTCTGTACCTTATTATAGGAAGAGCCTGTTTGGTAAGAGTAGTTAAAACAAGTTCCCCAACTTCCCCCTCAGGCAACACCTCACCCGTTTTAGGATCTATTATCTCCGGATAGAAATGGTCTTCATTTATATGAAGTCCAACTCCCTTATTACATCCGAAAGCAACACCAGGTCCTATAATCTCGCTAAGACCGTATACTTCGTAATACTCTATATCCCACATTTTTGCGACTTCCATTCTTAATCCCTCACTGGTAGGCTCGGCTCCGAAAAATCCGGCCCTCAGCTTATAATCTTTTCTAAACTCAGGCCCCTCTTTTCTGGCAACTTCCGCCAAATGAAGGGCGAAACTTGGAGTACAGCATAAAATAGTGGCACCAAAATCTCTCATTAGCATAAGCTGTCTGTCGGTAAACCCCCCGCTTGCGGGAACAATAGTGGCTCCTATTTTCTGGGCAGCTTCATGAAACCCGAGACCTCCGGTAAAAAGACCGTATCCGTAAGCGTTATGAACCACATCTTTGCTTGTAACATCACCGGCGACGTAAGTTCTCATAATAACCTCATTCCAAACATCCATATCGTGCTTTGTATATCCCACGACAGTCGGTTTCCCTGTTGTTCCAGAAGAACTATGAATCCTGACAACCTCACTCATAGGCACTGTAAAAAGTCCAAAAGGATAATTATCCCTTAAATCCTGCTTTTTGGTAAAAGGAAGTTTTTGAATATCCTCAAGTGTTTTAACATCATCCGGTTTAATTCCGAGTTTATCAAATTTTTGTCTATAAAAAGGACTTAAAGAATATACTCTTCTTACCACTTCCTTTAATCTTTTTAATTGAAGTTTTTCTATATCTTCTCTTTTTGCGCTTTCAATTTCATTCAAAATCATTTTTGTCTCCTTTTGTTTTTATATATTTTGTGCATATTCTATCGCTTTATCCAAAATTTCAAAATTTTTAGAAGCGAATTTAGGATTTGTCTCTTGTATAGCCTCTTTTACCTCATCTACGCTAAATGGAAAATCCTTAACTTTCGCAAGGACTATTCCAAGCATAAAAACGTTTAATCCTTTTGCATCAAAAAGCCCGTCTTCCGCAAGTTTCGAAGCATCTATTTTATAAATCTCCACTGGTAGCGAAGGAAATTTATCTGCATTAACCACTATTTTTCCGTCTTTTTTCAAGTAAGGCAGGTTTAAAACGGCTTCGTCTTTATCAAGCGCTATAAGCAAATCTGCCTGGGCATAATCTATAAGGGGGTTGTAAAAATCCCCTATTTTTATGTGAGAACTCACACTTCCTCCCCTTTGACTCATCCCATGATTTTCGGTACCTAAAAATTTATATCCTTTTTTTCCGGCGCAAACACTTAACACCTTTACCAAAAAAACCACTCCCTGACCTCCAAATCCGGCTATTACTATCTGATATCTCATTTTTCTTCCTTTCGTGGAATAAAAGCGTCTGTCGGACATACGCCGCTTATACAAACCCCACATCCGACACACAAAAGAGGGTCTATTTCAATTTTTCCATTCTCATTGTAAGCCATAGGAGGACATACAAACTGAGTAGTACACACATCACAGGCAACGCATTTCTCCTCATCAACTTCGGCGTAAACTTTAGGGAGAAACTCATCCGCCCTTTCCCTATCTAAAACACAAAACTGTCTGCTTATAACCACTAAAGGTTTATCAATCTCTTCGTATTTTTTCTTTACCTTTTTAAAAAAGTTTATAGTTTCATTAATATCAGGTTTGTAAAAATATTCCATAACCTCAGCCCCGCACCCTTCAACGACTTTTTTAAGGTCAACCTGAGGGTTTTCTCTCTCCGGAGTTGTCTGACGCCCTGTCATAGCAACAGTCGAGTTATCCAAAACAACCAAAATAAACTTAGCCTTTTGATATACAGCGTTTATAAGGGGCGGAATCCCTCCGTGGAAAAAGGTGGAATCCCCTATTGTAGCTATTACGGTTTTATTTTTATCGGCAACGGCAAAACCGTGAGCCATAGAAACGCTTGCTCCCATACAAAGCACCGTATCAATAGCTTCCTGATTTATTCCAAGCGTATAACATCCTATATCAGAAGGATAAATCGACTTTTTAGGCCTGAACACTTTTTTAATGGCAAAAAACATATCTCTGTGAGGACATCCCGGACACAGATTTGGTTTTCTTACCGAAAAATTTTCAGGAATAAAGAGAGGTTTATAAATATTTTTCCCCTGATAAAGACCTATTTTTTTTAAAGATTCAAGCACTCTTTCTTTATTCATTTCGTCAACCTGATGCATATGCCCACTCATCCTGCCGTAAACGTTTTCGCTTCTTATCTCTTCTTCAATTACAGGATATGTCTCTTCTACAACAAGGACTTTTTTATATGTTTTTACCAACTCTTTTAACCTGTCAGCCGGCAGAGGATAAGGCATATCTATTTTTAAAATATCTATATCAAGTTTAAGTTCTTCAACAACTTCTTTTACGTAACCATATGCCGCCCCGCTTGAAATTATCAAATTTTCACTTCCCTTTAAAGAATCGATTTTAGGCTTTATAAACTCCCTGTAATTAAAGTCCCTTATTTTATCCAGTCTCTCAAGCTGTTCGTATGCTTGGGCTAGTCTGCCGGTTCTTGGTACAGCCGCCCACCTTGAAATATCTCTTTTAAAATCTCCTTCCTGTTTTTTAAAAGAGTAATTATCTTCAACTTCCACTATCTCTCTTGAATGAGAAACCCTCATAACGCTTCTTAACATAACAGGGGTCTCAAAAATTTTTGAGATTTTAGAAGCCAGTTTTGTAAATTCGTAAGCTTCTTTGGGAGTCGAAGGGTCTAAAACCGGAATTCTCGCAAATCTCGCAAATTCCCTGCTGTCCTGTTCGGTCTGGGAGGAATTAAATCCCGGGTCGTCTGCGACAACCAGCACAAAAGCACCCTTGTTTCCTATAAAAGAAGCGCTCATAAGAGCATCGCTTGCTACATTAAGCCCAACCTGTTTCATTGTAACGGCAGCGTTAACCCCGGCAACTGCTCCGGCATAAGCCACCTCAAACCCTACCTTTTCATTTGTGGCCCATTGGGCGTAAGCCGGAAGTTTAAATTCTTTTATAAGTTTTTGATACGTGGTAAGTATTTCGCTTGAAGGTGTCCCGGGATAACCGCTGAGTATCCCCGTATCCGCATGGTAAAGTCCCCAGGCTATAGCTTCGTTCCCCATTAACGTCAGTTTCATCATAATCCTTTGAGTAATTTTAAACAATCATATCAAAAAAAATTTTAATTTTTGCTTAAGACACCGACCAAATGAGGAATTAATCATTTTTTTATATAATTTCATAAAAAAGGAATCTGTTGTTAGCCGAAAAAATCAAATCCCTTCCGGATAAGCCGGGAGTTTATCAATATTTCGACAAAAACGGAAAACTTTTATATATCGGAAAAGCAAAAAGTCTGAAAAAAAGGGTAAAAAGTTATTTTCGGTTCAATCCTTTCAGACCAGCCGAAAATCTAAGTCCCAGAATTTATAAAATGATAAGCGAAGCAAAAGACATAAACTATATTGTAGTTGAAAGCGAAAACGACGCTCTTATTTTGGAAAATTCCCTTATAAAACAGCTAAAACCCAAATACAATATTCTTTTAAGAGACGATAAAACATATCCTTATATTTATATCAACCTTGATGAGCCTTTCCCCATGCCTCAAATCACCAGAAAAATTGTAAAAGGAAAAAACATCAAATATTTCGGACCTTTCAGCAGCGGAGCTTCCGCTATTCTTAAAACCGTATATGAAGAAATTCCACTTGTTCAGTCAAAAAGCTGTCTTAAAGGCAAAAAAGCATGCCTTTATCACCAAATCGGCAGATGTTTAGCACCATGTGAAGGAAAAATTACTTCAAAAGAATATATGAAATATATAAACAAAGTCATAAAATTAATCCATAATAAAGAAAAAATACTAAACATTCTTTATAAAAGAATGGAAAAACACGCCCAAAATCTTCAATTTGAAGAAGCCGCCGAAATTAGAGACAGAATAAAATCTATTGAAAGCGCCGAAATTTACTCAAAAGTAGATTTGGCAAAACTTGAGGATTTGGATATTTTCGCAGTTGAAATATTTAACAAAAAAGCGGTGGTTATCAGGATATTCGTCAGGGAAGGAAAAGTGGTTGCAAGTTCACATTCTATTATCAACTCCCAAACCGCACCCGAAAAAGGAGAAATTTATACAAGGGCAATTTTGGAATTTTACTCAACCGAAACTCCTTTTACTTCAAATAAAATACTTGTGGGTGAAGATTTTGAAGAAAGAGAATGGCTAAGCAAAGTTTTAAGCGAAAAATTCGGCAAAAAAATCTCCATTATCACCCCTACTACGTCTGAGCGAAAAAATTTAATAAAACTTGCAAAATTAAACGCCCTTGAAGTTATTAAAAACACCAAAGAAAACACGATTTTAGAAGAGATAAAAACTCTTTTTAACCTTCAAAACACCCCTTATAAAATAGAAACATTTGACACTTCCCATATGCAGGGTGAAGCAACGGTAGGTGCTATGATTGTATGGGAAAACGGTAAATTTAAAAAAGAGGATTACAGACATTATCATCTTGAAAGTAAAGACGAATACTCTCAAATGAGAGAGCTTCTTACAAGAAGAGCAATAAGTTTTAAAAAAAATCCTCCGCCTGAGCTGTGGCTGATTGACGGGGGAAAAGCCCAGCTTAAACTCGCTAAGGAAATAATTGATTCAACCGGAGCAAATGTCGATGTTTTAGCTATCTCAAAAGAAAAAATCGACTCAAAAGCCCACAGGGCAAAAGGTGCGGCAAAAGATAAAATATACTATTTTGACGGAGATGAGGTATTAAAACTAGATTTATCGGCAAATGATAAAAGGCTTCAGTTTCTGCAGATGCTAAGAGATGAAGCTCACAGGTTTGCAATAGAGTTTCACCGAAAAACAAAAAGAAAAAAAGACACCCAGATAGATTTGTTAAAAGTAAAAGGGATAGGAAAAGCCAAAATGACAAAACTTCTCAATTATTTCGGAACATTTGAAAATATCAAAAAAGCTTCGTTTGAAGAGTTAAAAGACGTATTAAACGAAAAAGACGCAAGAGCAATTATTGAATTTTTTAAAGAAAACAGATGAAAATAGCAATAGGAGGTTTTGACGGAGTTCATATCGCCCATCAAGAGCTCATTCGAAAAGCCGACAAAGTAGTAATAATAGAAAAAGGAAGTTCCTTAACTCCCGGATTTGACAGGCTTGAATACATTAAAAAGCCTTTTGATTTTTTAATTTTAGAAAAAATAAAAGATTTAAGCGCATTGGAGTTTATTAAATACCTTAAAAAGTTAAACGCTTCGTGTATTATTGTAGGAGAAGATTTTAAATTCGGCAAAAACAGAAGCGGTGATATAAATACTTTAAAAAAATATTTTAAAGTGGAAGTTATAAAAGAGATAAAAATAGAAAACACAGGAGTTCATGCAAAAGTTATAAGAAAATTCATAAGAGAAGGAAACATCAAAAAAGCAAACACCTTTTTAGGAAGGAATTACAAAATAAAAGGAATGCAGATAAAAGGACAGGGTCTAGGCTCAAAAGAACTTGTCCCTACTATAAATATAGAACCATTAAAGCCTTATACCATTCCAAAAGCCGGTGTTTACGCAACTTTTACCAATTCAGCTCCATCCGTTACATTTATAGGAACACGCTCAACAGACGATAATTTTTCCATCGAAACTCATATTCTCTCCCCTTTTAAAGAACAAAAATTAATCTCTATAGAATTTTTTGACCTTATAAGGGAGATTAAGAAATTTTCCTCTTTAAACGAACTGAAAAAAGCCATTTTTGAAGATATAAAAAAAGCAAAATCTATTTTGGATATTTAAAATTTTTACAATATTCAATAAATTTTTTTTCCTCTAAAGGAGGTGAAAAATAATACCCCTGTACTATATCACAACCTAAATCCTCCACTATTTCAAGAAGTTTTTTGGTCTCAACCCCTTCGGCTACGGTTTTTTTATTAAGGACGTTGGCTATTTGAATAATCAGTTTTGTAATAACCAAATCGTCATTATCCGTTTCCAAATCCCTTATAAAAGTCTGGTCTATTTTTAAAGTATCAAAAGGAAGTTTTTTAAGATAATTCAAAGAAGAATATCCCGTCCCAAAATCATCAAGGGCTATTTTAAAACCTAAGGCTTTAACTTCTTCCAAAACACTTATCGCATAAGAGATATTCTGCATACTCAGCGTTTCGGTTATTTCTATTTCCAGCTTAGCAGGGTCTATTTTATATTCGTTTAAAAGATTTTTTAAATTAGAAACAAAGTCTCTTTGTCTAAATTCATTAGCGGATATATTAATGGCTAGCACATAATCTTTAAAGGCTCCCTTTTGCCATTTTTTTAACGTTTCAAACGCTTTTTTCATAACATAACGGTCTATTTGAACAATTAAATTACTCCTTTCGGCATGAGGAATAAAATAAAAAGGACTCAAAAGACCTCTTGTGGGATGATACCATCTGATTAAACCTTCAGCACCTTCTATTTTTTTATTTTTAATATCTATTTTAGGCTGAAAAAATAAAACAAGTTCGTTATCTTTTTTTAAGGCTTTTTTAAGTTCGGATGTTATATTGTAATATTCATCCACCTGTTTTTTAAGCTCTTCATTAATAAACGCACAGTTGTTTTTACCTTTGTTTTTGGCTTCATACATAGCAATGTCCGCAAATTTTAAAAGCTCTTCCTCATCTTCGGAATCATCCGGGAAAATAGCGCACCCTATACTGAAAGTAGGATATATGGGAGTAGTTTTTATTATTATAGGTTCTTTTAAAACGTTTGTTATTTTATTTACAACTTCTAAAACATCCTTTTTTGAATTTATTCCGTTTAATATAACAACAAACTCATCTCCCCCTATTCTTACGATAACATCGCTTTTTCTCAACGCTTTTTGAAGACGGCTTGCAATCTCAATAAGCAGTTTATCGCCGCTTTCATGACCTAATGTATCGTTAACCATTTTAAAATTGTCCAAATCAAGATATAAAACGGCTATTTTTTTCCCATCCCTTTTGGCTATTGAAAGTAAAAGATTAAACTGCTCTTTTAAATATGTCCTGTTAGGAAGGGAAGTCAGAGGGTCATGATAAGCCAAAAATTCGATTTTCTGCTGTTTTAAAATATCTTCCGTAACGTTTAAACTAACGCCTATTATTTTATCTTTTATGCATTTTCCCACCGTTTTTAAATAAAATATTTTGGCGTTATCGTTTATAAATTTATGAACAAACTCAAACGAACTGCAGTTTTCACAGGCCTCTTTAATATATTTTAAAAATCTGTTTTTATCTTTTTCATCCATATGATTTAAAAAATCTTCAAAAGAAGAGACCTGTTTTAATCCCAGAAACTTTATATGCCTTTTATTTAAAGTAAATTTTTTGCTTTTACAGTCGTAATCCCAGCTAAACATCTCGGAAATCTGCTGGGCCGTTTCAAGATGTTTTTTATATTTTATAATCCTTTGCAGAAATTTTCTTTGGTTTTCATAAAAGAGATTAACCTGAGAGAGGAGTTTATTAACGGCGTTTGTAATATTTACTATTTCATAATAATTATCAACCGGTTTTATGTAAGAAATTTTTTTAAAATTGATTTTTTCAAGTTTTTTTGCAAGAAAATTGAGTTTTGTAATTCTTTTTTTAAAATAAAAAAACACCAACGCTATTAACGGCAAGACTATTCCCACATATATTAAAAACCTTATAAAATACTTTTCAAAAAAATGTTCTAAAAAACTTTTTTCATCATAAAAAACTATTATTTCGCCTACTTTTTTATTTTTTTCAACAACCGGAATAACTATTTTTCTGCCTGTATTAACGGATGAATAAGAATATCTTTTTTTACCGATATTAATAACAACATTTTTTATCTCTTTTGAATGAAGCATTATTTTTTTTATTTCATTGTTAAGTTCTTCCAAAAAATCAAGTTTTAAAAGTGTAATCAGTGTCTCTTTTTCATTTTTAAAAGTAAGTTCTATTTTTTCTCTTTGAAGCTCTTTTAAGGTTTTTGAAATATTAAAAAAATCAAAGGTAATATAAAGCATAAACATAGTTAATAAAATAAAAAGAAAAATATCAAGCATTTTTTTTAAAGAAATTCTACTTTTCATAGATTTTAGCCACCTTAAATATTATTGGACTTAAAGAAATTTTTGCTTTTTTTAAAAGATAAGGATTTATAAGAGGTTTTATTTTAACACCTATATATACGTTAATTATAGAATATTCTATCGACTGCGGATAGACCCCGAAAATCAGTTTCCTTTTTTTTAACAGATTATCTAAAGTATTACCGCAGACTTTTTTTGCCATTAAAACATATGCATCGGCATTTGGAATACCTTGACTAAGAGGAGCTATTTTTACGTTAATCCCCTGTTTTCTTAAAAGCTTGGCCATTTCATAAGCATTCTCTTTTTCACTCTCTTCATACAAAACAGCAAAAGTAATTTGTTCTTTATCTTTTAGAGATGTTTCAAGTCTTACTATTTTAGGATAAAGTTTTGATTCTATCAACAACAGTTCTTTCATATTTCCGAATAAAAACGAAAAACAGATAAGTAAAAATAAAATTAATCTTTTCATCACCAGCTTTTCTCAATTGTAAGATATATTTTTCTTCCAATTTCAGGAACTTTCGCCCCATCAAATTCAAAAAAATACCTTCCGGCAATTAAATCGCTCGGGTCAATCCAATAATAATTTTTATGATTTGTTATATTATCGACACCTACTCTAAAATCATAATCTTTATATTTAAAATTAACATTTGCATTGAGGGTAAAATAAGGGTTAATATCTTTAATTATAGGCGTTTTTATCTTACTGCCCCACACGCTACCTACAAAAGCGGAACACTTTTCGTTAAACCTGTAATTCAAGAAAGATTTTATAAGATGTTCTCTGTTACCCGGCCAGTCGTAATAATCAATACCTTTAATATTCATCTCAAAATCGTAATAATTTTTGTTTAAAGAATAAGAAAAGTTAAAATGATACTTCTCATCATACCTGTCATAACTAAACTCCCCTCCTCTTATATGATAATCGCCCAGATTTTCATATATTCTTTTACCTGTGGAAAGATCTATTTTTCTTCCTATATAATCTCTATTAACCCCGTAAAAATAAACAAGTTTTATTTTGTCTTTATCCGTTATTTTTTTTATAAAAATGGCTTCTAACATATCGATGGTTTCTGGTTTTAAATCTTCATTACCGTTAAAGTCGGTAGCGCTTTTAGAATAAAGTTCCACCCAAGAAGGCACCCTGTAAGCAGAATTGAAAAGAAGTTTAAAAGTCGTTCTTGAAGAGAAGTTATACACCCCTCCTAATTTGTAAGAGATTTTTGAACCAAAATCGTTGTAATCATCATACCTAGCTCCTCCTATTAAAGAGAATTTATCGTTTAATGTAATTAAATCCTGAGCTCCAAACGAATAGACAAACCTGTGTATTCCTTCTTTTAAAGCATTTTTATCTCCTGTTAAATGTTTTTTATTAGGCCCCAGATTAACAGCATTTTGAACTCCGTTCATACTCTCTACGTATTGAAGATAATAATAATCAAAAGGCTTAGCGTATTTCGTTTCAAAAACAAAAACAATATTGTGTAAATCGCTTTCATACCTTAACGAATCTTTAAGATAATATTCTATTTCGTTAACTTTAGCCCCCGCAATAATATCATTATCCGGATTATTGTCTATAGTTTCGTTAAAATCGTAAGGTATAGTCCTAAACTCCCCGTCCCATATATAATATTTAACTCCCGCATCAAAAGAGTTTTTAAGGTTATATTGTAAATATTTTGAATAATTATAATTTAAATACTGATGGATAAGTTTTATCGTTTTGTCGTGTTTTAAAGGAGTAATTCTGGAAATTCCAAAAAAGTTACCCTTTTCATAAAACTGCAGCCTGTATTTTATGTTATAGTTTTCTTCCTTATAAGTTACCCCAAGGCCTATGTTTTTTTCCAACGTATGCGCTTTTACCCCGCTTCTGTAAGGGATTGCGGTGTATGTCTTTATATCCGCCAGATAAGAAGTCGGAGCGGTAATATCCGGTTTTGAATAACTGTAATAAGCATCTATTAAAAGTTTGTCGTTTTTAAACTTTTTAAATAAACTTCCTACATACTCTTTTTTGTTGGATATATAAAAATTGACAAAATCATCCTCAAGTTCATCAACAGTAATAATATTAATTACGCCTAAAAAAGCGTTTCCTCCGTATAAAACGGAATCAGGGGTTTTTGTAAATTCTACCCTTTTAATAAGAGAAGCCGGAAAATTATAATAATAAAACTGATTGGTATAAAGGTTATTGGTAACCTCAACACCGTTTATCATAAATTTGATTTTATCCCTGTATGTGGATTTGTTTCCTCTTATAATAAGCTCTTTTTTACCGCTTGAAGACATAGAAAGCTCAACACCCGGAATATACTTTAAAACATCAAGAAGCGTTTTTGCCCCGCTTTTTTTGATAAAATCTCGTCTTATTACATCAACATTCGAGGGAGCTTTATCTATATTTATTTTTGTCTGGGTGGCTATTTCGCTAACTTCGTTTAAAGCCTGTAAAAAATCTTCGTTTTCAGAAGCAAAAGCGAAAAATATTGATAAAATTACTAATAAGATTTTTTTCATTTTTAAACTCCCGGACATTTTGATTAGAAATTATAACAAAAATATTACATCTGTAAACACTAACAAAAAAGGGAAAAAATGGCATTAATAGATTTAATAAACGTCAGCAAAAAATTTGAAGCCCAAAAAATACTCTGCAACGTAGAATTTCATCTCGATGAAGGAGAAAGGGTCGCTCTTATTGGAAAAAACGGAAGCGGTAAATCCACTCTTATGAAAATAATCGACGGCACTATAGAACCCGACAGCGGAGAAATAATCACTAAAAACGGAATAAAAATAAAAAGACTTCTTCAACAGCCGAAATTTAATGCGGGAGTGAGTGTAAGAGAAGCTATAGAAAACGAACTTGCCGAATTTAAAGAGGCTTATGAAAAATATTTAAAATTAACCGAAGAATTCAGCAAAAATCCGGATAATAAAGCCGTGCAAAACGAACTTGACAAAATAACAAAATTTTTGGATTTTCATAACGCATGGAACCTAGACGACAGAATAGAGAGAGTATTGCAGGAGTTCGATTTAAAAAAATACGAAAACAAAGATATTTCACTGCTTAGCGGTGGAGAACAAAGAAGAGTGGCCCTTGCTTCTCTTTTACTTCAAAAACCGGACGTCCTGCTTTTAGACGAACCTACAAACCACCTTGACGTCTATATGACAGAGTTTTTGGAAGATATGCTTTTAAAAGAAAAATATACTTTTATAGTAGTAAGCCATGACAGGTATTTTATAGACAGAATCGCTACAAGGGTCGTGGAACTTGAAAACTGCCGTCTTAGAAGCTTTAAAGGGGGATATGCCGATTATATCAGACAAAAAGAAGAGCTTTTAAAAATTAAAGAAAAAGAATATGAAAATGAACTAAGACTATTAAAAAGAGAAGAAGAATGGCTAAGACGTGGAGTTAAAGCAAGGCTAAAAAGAAACGAAGGTAGAAAAAAAAGAGTGCTTGAACTTCGCGAAAAAGTAAAAGAAGACAGAAGCGAAATCCGTAAAATAGAAATCCAGCTAAAACGGGAACTTCTCAAAAAAGAAGAAGACAAAATAAACCGTAAAAAAGTTATGTTTGAGATTGAAAACCTTACAAAATCAATCGGAAACAAACTTTTAATAAAAGATTTCTCTACAAGGATTTTACAAAAAGACAAAATTGCAATAGTCGGTAAAAACGGAGCAGGAAAATCTACTCTTTTAAAACTTTTAATAGGAGAGGAAAAACCCGATAGCGGAATTATAAAAGTCGGAGAAAATCTGAAAATCGGATATCTTGACCAGAGAAAATCTATGCTTGATGATAACAAGGATTTGATTGAAACGTTTTGCCCTGAGGGCGGAGACCATGTAAATGTAAGAGGCCGCAATATGCATGTATATGGATATTTAAGAGAATTTCTGTTTCCTCCGGAATATCTGACAAAAAAAATCGGCGTTTTAAGCGGAGGGGAAAAAACAAGAGTCGCTCTAGCGCTTCTTTTTACAAAAAATTTTGACGTTTTGATTTTAGATGAGCCCACAAACGACCTCGATATTCCGACAATCAATATTTTGGAAGAGTATTTAATAGATTTTGATGGAAGCGTAATATTTGTAAGCCATGACAGATATTTTGTAGATAAAGTGGCTAAGAAGCTCTTTATTTTTAAAGGCGGCGGAATTGTGGAAGAAAGCCATATTCCGTACACCGAATATCTTGAGATTGAAAAAGAACTCAAACAAATTGAAAATGTTAAATGGAAAATGGAAAATGAAGAAAAAAAAGAAAAGCCTAAAAAAAGAACTCAAAAAAAACTGAGTTACAAAGAACAAAAAGAGCTAAACGAACTGCCAAAGCTTATAGAAGAGCTTGAAACAACCATTGCCGAAATTGAGGAATGCTTAGCAAACCCCGAATGTTATCAGGAAAAAGGACTTATGACTTTAAGTAAAGAACTTGAAGAGATTAAAAAGATATATGATGAAAAGGTTGAAAGATATCTTGAGCTTGAAGAAAAAAAAGAAAAACTTCAAATGGAAAATTGAAAATGGAAAATGGAAAATTATTAAAAATATTAAAAAATATAAATGTAAAAGCACTAAAAGAAACGGTTGATGAAATTACACTTTATTCGGCGGCACTGAGTTTTTATACTATTTTTTCTCTTGTTCCGATAATTTTAATTGTTTTAAGTATTTTTGCTTCGAGCCCTTTTTTTAACGAATTTTATATAAAACTTGAAAATTTTATAGCATCAAATATTCTTCCCACAAATCAGGAACTTATTAAAGAATATTTAACTCATTTTTTAAGTAATTCTTCTAAAATGGGAATTATAGGAGGTCTTTATATTTTAATCACCTCTATTTTATTTTTTGATAACTATGAAACAATAATTTCAAAAATTTTTAATCAGGAAAAAAGAAATCTGTGGGAAAGAATTAAACTTTACTGGACAATGCTTACCCTTTTTCCGATACTTTTTGCCACGGCTATGTATTTATCAATTAAATTTCAGTTTTTTCTTGACAAATCCTCTTTAACGTCATGGATTAATATAGCTACATTTGCGCCGTTTTTATTAATGTGGTTTACATTTTTTTTAGCTTATAAATTAACATTAATTAACGAAACAACAAAATCAGTCTTTATTTCCTCGTTTCTAGTAAGTATTGCTTTTTTTATTTCTAAAAACGTTTTTATTTATTACGTATTAATAAATAAGACTTATACAACCATTTACGGTTCTGTTTCCATATTAATGTTTATGCTCTTGTGGATATATATCAACTGGATTATTTATATAAGCGGTATTTACTTAATAAAGTATTTGGATATAATTTCACAAAAAAAGGAGTAAAAATGGATATCAGTAAAATTAAACCTGGAAATCCTGAAGAAGCGGTAAACGCGGTTATCGAAATTCCAAAAGGAAGCAATATCAAATACGAACTTGATAAAGAAAGCGGTGCTATTTTTCTTGACAGGATTCTTTACGGAAGCCAGTTTTATCCTGCAAATTACGGATTTGTACCTAACACTTTAGCAGATGACGGAGACCCGATTGATATTTTGGTTCTCTCAAGTGAGAGTGTAGTACCGGGATGTGTTATTAAATCAAAAGTAATAGGTGTACTTATCATGGAAGATGAGAGCGGAAAAGACGAAAAAATAGTAGCCGTACCCGTTACAAAACTTGACCCTAAAATGGCTAAAATAAACGATTTATCAGATTTGCCTGAAATAGAATTAAATCAAATCAAACATTTCTTCGAAACATACAAAGACCTTGAACCTGGAAAATGGGTAAAAGTTACAGGATATGCAGGAAGAGATAAAGCGATTGAGCTTATAAAAAAAGCAATTGACAACTACAAATAAAAATGAAAAGTTAAAAATTAAAAGTGAAAAGTTTTTATTAATT
>Ga0256838_1000341_pt1 | contig 30234 bp, 35 predicted proteins | sample 4571419metaG_FD_185978 | JGI IMG/M metagenome (GOLD analysis project Ga0256838, IMG submission 185978) | Hydrothermal vent microbial communities from Guaymas Basin, Mexico - 4571-419 | ecosystem: Environmental > Aquatic > Marine > Hydrothermal vents | place: Mexico: Guaymas Basin | collected... | reverse complement strand
TGGCGAATAGGACTGCTGAGAGGATGATTCCTTTAATGAATTCTTTGGTGACTGGGTATAGTATTGCCTTAGCGAAAACATTGGGTAGTGGAGCTGGGGCGATGACTCAGATTTTGTTATCAGAAGTCGGAGAAGTTTTGAGTGCAATGGTTGATGAAATCTTAGGTAGTGAGCAAGTAAGTTATGAGTTAGAAAATGTTGAAGAATTGTTAAAAAATGCATTCTTAGAGTTAGGAATAGCCCAAGATGTAGAAATTGAAAAAGAAGTAAAAGATAACACGAAAATTTATAAATTGTATATAAAAGGCTCTCTGTTTAATCCAGTTCATAAAATTTTAATTGATAGGGGATTAAAAGAGTTCCCACTAAGCCCAGAGGGTTTATTATCCGCTTCAATAGTAAGAAGAGTATTAAGAGAAAGAAGCGGAAACTCAAAAGCAAGAATCAATGTAAATACAAAACTACCAGTTGATGGAGAAACGCTAATTGTTGAAATAAAAGAAGTAGGAAGTTTATAATAAAATCTAAAATTTTTTTGTATATAGGTGTATATTATGATTTCAAAAGATATTCTTGATAAATTAAAAGAATTAGAATATGTTTATGGGGTTTTATTAATAGGAAATGATGGATTAGTTAAATATTCCAGTTTGTTGGAAGACGATTCAAAAATAGAGAACTTAGGAGCAGAGTTGTCTATTATTTTGAATGGTATTTCCCAAGTAATGAAAAACTTATATAATGAAAATGCAGAATGTATATTTATTAAAGTTAAAAATCAGGGGATTATGTTAGTCCCAAAAGATGGTGAAATATTAACTATAATGTTTAAAGTTGATAACAACAACTTACAGAAGCTTACACAAATAATGGAAAAGATATTAAATGATTAATAACCAAAAGTTTTAATATTTACTTTTTTATAGATTTGATAGATTAATAAATGATGAGAATAGCTTTAAACTTACTTATGTTTTTTATAATTTTTTAGTTTGGTATATTTTCTGAGGTGATTAAATGGAAGAACATTTTATTGATTTATCTAAATTCATAATGGCAAATTGTTCCTATAAAGATGCTGATGGGATTATATATTCAATCCCCTATGATGGGACAACATCATTTAAACCGGGAGCGAGAGAGGGAGGAAACGCTATAAGAACAGCATCGTGGGGCTTAGAAACATACAGCCCAATCTTAGATAGGGATTTATCAGAAGTAAAATACTGTGATTTAAAGGAGTTGGATTTGTATGGAAGTCAGGTGGAGATATTTAATATAATTCACTCAGTTTCAAGAGAGATATTAAAAGACAACAAGAAAATAATTGCCTTTGGAGGAGAACATTCTATAACTTACCCAATAATTAAAGCTGTAAAAGATATCTATGATGATTTTATTGTTATTCAATTTGACGCCCATTGTGATTTGAGAGATGAATATTTGGGAAATAAACTATCTCACGCATGCGTTATGAGGAGAGTTTATGAACTAACCAAAAATATATTCCAATTTGGAATTAGAAGTGGGGATAAAGAGGAGTGGGAATTTGCAAAGAAAAACAACATCTATTTAAAAATGGATTTGATGAATGAGGATGATTTAGAATATATAAAATGTTTAAATAAACCGATATATGTAACTATAGATATTGACGTGTTAGACCCTGCCTATGCCCCAGGAACTGGAACTCCTGAACCATGTGGTTTTTCTACAAAGGAATTATTTAAGTCATTGTATTTGTTAGAAGAGGTTAAAGATAAGATTATTGGGTTTGATATTGTTGAAGTTTCACCAATCTACGATATAGCCAATATAACAGCAATAACAGCGGCAAAGATAGCAAGAGAACTTATGCTAATGATTTTATAATTTGATTTAATTTTATTTTAGTGATATTGAAAGAGAATATAGCGGAGATTGGTAATTCTAAATAGAAAATTTCTCTTTTTACTTTTTTCAAGATAATCTATGGTGTTACCAATATTTGAATTTATTATAGTTATGATTTAAATAATTCAAATTTTTTATGATTTAGAATTAAATCGAAAAGTATATATATGATGGAAGTTAATAATATAGTTCGTAAAATATACACAACCATTCACAGGTGAGAAGATGGATGTCAATGAAATAAGAGAATATGCAAAAAAGTTAATGGAATTGATGATGTTAGATAAGCCATTTGTTGCTGTAAAATTAGCAAAATCAAAAGAAGAAATTCCAGAAGGTTATGAAACATTAGAAGAAGAGAAAAGACACTGTGAAATGATTCAGTTAGCAAGATTAGAAAGGAAAAAAATATATGCAACAGTTGATAAGCATCTCTGTAAGGGAGGGGCTTATGCAATGGGGATATTTAGAAACCCACCAGAACCATTAGCAACAGGAAAATTATATGTTAAATTAGGAAACTTTAAAGATGAAGAGGCAGCTAAAAAAACAGTTGATGCAATTCCAAAAGTTGAAGAAGAGATTTATGCAACCGTATATGCCCCATTAGATGAAACTGACTTTGTCCCTGACTCAATTGTATTTATTGGAGAGCCATTGTATGCGTTGAGATTAGTTCAGGCAATGCTCTACCATAAAGGAGGAAGATTCCAAGCTGACTTTTCAGGAATTCAGTCATTATGTGCTGATGCTGTTGCGGCTGTCTATACAAGAAAAGCACCAAACATGACTTTGGGATGTAATGGTTCAAGAAAATACGCTGGAATAAAACCAGAGGAGGTAATTGTTGCATTCCCACCAGAGAAATTGAAGGATATTGTTGAAGCAATTGAACACTTTAGACAAGTTTGGACTTGTGGGCATTAAGTAGTTTAAATTTTTAAGATTTTTGATTTAAAATTTTTGGATTATTTTTATAGATTTAGAAAACTATTTATAAAAATTTGGATAAAAAGTTTTATTATAAATTTAATTAGTTTTAAGGTGTTAATATGTCAAAGGTAAAGATAGAGCTTTTTACTTCACCAATGTGTCCTCACTGCCCTGCAGCTAAAAGAGTTGTTGAAGAAGTAGCAAATGAAATGCCAGATGTTGTTGAAGTAGAGTATATAAATGTTATGGAAAATCCTCAGAAGGCAATGGAATATGGAATAATGGCAGTTCCAACAATTGTAATAAATGGGGATGTTGAGTTTATTGGAGCTCCTACAAAAGAGGCATTAGTTGAGGCAATTAAAAAGAGATTGTAAGTTGATTACTTAATATTATTTAATTATGGTTTTTATATTAAAAATTTTGATTTTGTGAAAGATATGAAGCTGAAAATAGTTTGTAAAGATGAAAATTTCACAGATGATGAACTTTGTATAAAATGTGAAATTTGTACGGGGAGGGATTTGATAACAATGATAGAGATGATAAGAGAAGAGTATAACATAAATGAAATTATAATTCCAAATTGTGAAAAATTAAAGAGAGTTTTAAACATAGAAGATGACTCTTTTTAGAGTTGAAAATAAAATATTATTTTTTTAATTTTTTGTTTTTAGAATCTTATGTATTTGAATATTGTCTCTAATTTTGTCGTTTGATAACCAATAACAGCCCCTATTGATGCTGGAACTGCGAAATCAAACCCAAAAATCTCTGTGCATAACACAGCCCCTCCTAATGGAGCGTTTGTTGAGGCAGATAAAGAAGTAGCTATTCCTAAAACTATAAACGGGATTGGGTTTAATCCAAATATTGAACTAAATATCATCCCTGAAACTGCTCCAACACACATTGAAGGAAATACTAACCCTCCAGGAACCCCAGAACCTACTGTAAATGATGTTGCCAATATCTTCCCAATTAATATCAGTATTAGCAATCCCAAAGAAATTTTTATAAAAAATAAATCTTTTATGAGGTCTAATCCCAAACCCATAATCTCTGGAATAAAATATCCAATTATAGCCACTAAAATCCCTCCAATTAATGTTTTAATGCAGTAAGGAGCTTTGAAATTGTCAAAAATACTGGCTATTTTTTTGTAGGTTATTATATAATAGTGTGAAATTACTGAGCAAAAGAATGCCGCCAATAAAAACCAAATAAAATCATATGGGCATATTGAATATGAGAGGTATGTGTTAAAGTTAAAAAGATGTTTTTTTCCTGTGATTAGATAAAAAATTATATATCCCATAACACTTGCAATAATTGGTGGAAGTAAATTTATATAATTAAAATTTTCACGCTCAATAATTTCACACGCTAATATGGCTGTGCCTAAGGGAGCTGAAAACGCCCCTCCCAAACCTCCAGCAATTCCAGTTATAATAACTAACTCTCTATTTTTTAGATTTAATAATCTATAAAGTTCATCTGCAAAAGATGCACTTGACTGCACACAAGGTCCTTCTTTTCCAGCACTCCCTCCTACGGCAATAACAAGCCCAGCCAGCAAAATCTTTAAAAGTCCTCTACTCCACATCAATCTTTTATTAAGATTTAAAGCTTTTAAAACCCTATCAATCCCAGAACCTTTTAATTCATAAATATAATCAACAAACAACCCGGCAATAAAAAATATTACGGGAATTAAAAAGATATTATTTTTTTCTGGAAAGTATTCAATGATAATAGCCATAATAACTGAACTCAACCCTCCAACAATCCCTATAAGTGATGCAATACCAATCCATTTTATCATTTTAATTAGCTTAATCAACACATTAATAGCATCCATAAATATCCACGTTTTTTATATCTTTTAATACTACAAAAATAAATTATACCAAAAATAACATAAAAACTTTTGGTGAAATAATGATTTCAAAGAATGCGAGGATAGCTAAAGGGGCTGTAATTGTTGGGGATGTAAGTATTGGAGATTATTCATCAGTTTGGTATAATGCAGTGATTAGGGGAGATGTGGATAGAATAATAATTGGGAGTTGTTCAAATATACAAGATTGTTGTGTAATACATTGCTCTAAGGGATATCCAACTGTTATTGGAGATTATGTTAGCATAGGGCATGGAGCAGTTGTTCATGGGTGTAGGATTGAAGATAATGTATTGGTGGGGATGAATGCTACCATATTAAATGGAGCTAAGATTGGAGAAAATTGTATAATTGGAGCTAATGCCTTAGTTACTCAAAATAAGGAGATTCCACCAAATAGCTTAGTCTTGGGAGTTCCAGGGAGAGTAGTTAGGGAACTTACAGAGGAGGAGATTAAAAGTATAAAAGAAAATGCATTGAGATATGTTGATTTAGCAAAAAAGTTGCTATAGATGTGAAAATTATGAAGTTTGTAATATAATGAAATAATTAGAAGTATGGTGTCCAAGTTAATTGATATTAATATAGGGGATAATATGAGCATCATTAAAAAGTTAATAGAGTTAGGATATAAAGAAAATGAGGACTTTGAGATTTTTGGAGATAGAGAAAATATAGATATCATTATTATTGGAGAAAGTCATTATTCATTAAAATTAATGAAGCATCAAATTGAAATAATAAAGGAATTCAAACCAAAAATTATTGGGCATGAAGTATTTAATAAAGAAAATATGCATGAACTTATGGAATTAGTTGAAAAAGACAGAAGGGAATTAACTAATAAAGTTAAGGAATATTTAGATATACTGAAATCTAAAAATATTATTGGCAGTGAAGAGGTATTAAAAGAAAAGTATAAAGAAATAGATGAAAAATTAAAAGAAATTAGTGTAAAATATCAAGAAAATAGAAAATGGATTGAAAACTTGTTTAAGAAATTAGGGAAATTAGATATAAAAAATCTTTATAATATGTATAATAGAAATAAAGAATTATTTAAGAGGATTGAATATATTCTTGACTATAATAATGATTTAAAAATTAAAGTGATGGTATTTAAAATAACACTTAAAATAATTAAAGAAATTTTGAAGAAACCTAACATTAACCAAAATGATATGGATAAAATAATCAACAAATATGTAATTGAGTATTTATTTAAATCTTATTCACAATCTTCCGACGTACTTAGTTTTATAGCTATATTAAGGTTAATAAATGATATACATTTGGTAAGTATTGATGATGACGAAGTAAAAGATAAATTATCAAAATTACTAAATATACTAAATAATTGTTTTATTAACATTAACCATGACTACATTTGTTCCTACATTAATCGCTATTATAATAGTAATGACATAATGCCAATACTACAAAAAATGGCTAAAGTAATAAATATTAAAGATAACAATACCAGTAATGGAAAGATTAATATTATAATGGATGATTTAGAAGAACTTATTGGTTTATTTACAGAAAATTTAAAGTCATTAGATAGTAATAATTGGATGTCAAATTTTTTAAAATCTTATTTGGAAGTTAGTTATAATTTTTTAAATAGGTTATCCAATCTTTCAAACTTCCATTATGATACAATATTAAATTACATAATCAAAAATTTAAAAGAAAACGAAAAAAGGTTTTTAAAAGAATGTGAAGAAAATAATATTAAAAAGGAAGATTTAAAAGACATCTTATTGTATGATTTGTTTTTAAATAGTTTCCATAAATATACAAAATTATATATAAATATTAAAAAACTATGTATCGAATACAACAAAATTAGAGAAAAGAAAATGTTTGAAACCATAAAAAATCTAAAGATAAGTCCGTAATAATTATGGGAGATAGACATGCAGAAAACCTAAAACCAAAATTAAAAGAACTTAGTGAAAAGGAAAAAAGAAACATATTGGTATTGCATCAATCCAATGTAATAGATATAGATGAAGATGATTACTATATTTCAAGTTTTTTATATGAATATAGCCATTTTATTAAAAATTAAAAAACAATTCCTTAATTATTCCAAATTTTACAAAAACTATAATGAAGCAGTTAAATATTTTATGGAAGAATAAAAAGTTATATAATAAGAATAACAACAATTAACCACAAAAACAGTTTGGTGATAAAATGGTAAGTCTTGGATTTGTAATTGCTGAATTTAATAGAGATATAACATACATGATGGAAAAAGTAGCTGAAGAACATGCTGAGTTTTTAGGGGCGAGTGTAAAATATAAAATTATTGTTCCAGGAGTTTTTGACATGCCTTTGGCAGTAAAAAAGTTGTTAGAGAAGGATGACGTTGATGCGGTTGTAACAATTGGATGCGTTATTGAGGGAGAGACAGAGCATGATGAAATTGTAGTGCATAACGCAGCGAGAAAGATTGCCGATTTAGCTCTACAGTATGATAAACCGGTAACCTTAGGTATCTCAGGACCGGGAATGACAAGATTACAGGCACAGGAGAGGGTTGATTACGGTAAGAGGGCTGTTGAGGCAGCAGTAAAAATGGTTAAGAGGTTAAAGGCATTAGAAGAGAAGTAAAGGGATAACTTATGATTTTAGAGGAGGTCTATGAAATTATAAAGCAGAGGATTAAAGAAAAACCAGAAGGTTCTTATGTTGCAAGATTAACAACTGATGATAAAAAGTTAGCAATAAACAAAATATGTGAGAAAATTGGGGAAGAAGCAACTGAACTAATTTTAGCCGCTAAAGATGATAAAAAAGATGAAATCATTTATGAGGCGGCTGATTTGATATTCCATACTATGGTTTTATTAGCTTACAAAAACATAGAGTTTGAAGAGTTATTGAAAGAATTTGAAAGAAGAAAAAAGTAATTCAACAGTTTTTAACTCTTTTTACTAAATTTTTTTAGATTTAATTAGACCTTTGTAACAAATTCCCAGAATGATTTAACTGCACTTGGATTTTTTGGTCTTCTACTCTTAACCAAATATAGATACCTCACAACATCTAAATCCACAACTGGAACTATCTTAACCAATCCAGCATCTTCTGCCTTTTTAGCTGGGATTTCTGAAACAACACTAACTCCATAACCCTCAGAAACTGCGGTTATAACTGCTGAATGGCTACCCAACCTCATTACAACATTCAAATCCATTATTGAATATCCCTTATCATTTAAAGCCCTTATAAATGCTTCTCTTGTTCCAGAGCCCTCCTCTCTATCAATGTAGTCCTCTTTAAGTATATCTTCAAGCTTAGCAATACCTTTCTCTGCAAGTGGGTGATTTGGTGGGACAATTAAAACCAATCTGTCCTTACCTATAATTGTGTATTCATAGTTCTTATTTTTTAGATAACCAACAGCCGCTATATCTGCCAACCCTTCATCTAATGCCTTAAAACACCTCTCAGAGTCGGTTATTGTAATCTCGAAATCTACATTTTTGTAAGTATTTTTATATTCCTTAATTATTGACGGAAGTATATGCTCCCCAGGAGTTGTGGAGGCATAAATTCTAATAACTCCCTCTGGATTTTCATGTATAGCCCTCATCAACAATTTTGCCTCATTCAACAAATCTAAAATCTTTTCAGCCCTCTCATAAAATATCTTTCCTTCAGGAGTTAAATCAACACCCTCCGGAGTTCTTAAAAAAAGTTGAGCATCAAAATATTTTTCAAGTGCTGATATGTGATTACTGACAGTCCCTTGAGTTATTCCCAACCTTTTAGCTGCTTTAGAAAAACTTTTTGTTTTACTTGCAACTATAAATGTTTGGAAGTAACTTATTTTTGGATCCACATTATCACCTATATTATCTAATCCCTATTAGAATAACTAATAATTCCTATATATAAAGTTAATGTGTAAATATCGGAAAAATAAAGTTAAGTTTATATATCAATTATCCAAAACATAATAACTATTAATATCAAACTCAAAATGGTGATTTTGATGGAAAACGACAAAGTAACAATTAGTGTCATAAAGGCAGATGTTGGAGGACTATGTGGGCACACATTGGCTCCAGATGAGTTGTTAGAGGCATGTGAGGCAGTTTTAGAGGAGGCAGTTGATGAAATAATATTAGATTATTATGTCACAAGATGTGGGGATGATATTGACTTAATTATGAGCCACAGATTAGGTTGTGATAATGAAAAAGTCCATGGATTGGCATGGAGAGCTTTTGAAGAAGCAACAAAAATAGCAAAAGAATTAAAGTTATATGGAGCTGGGCAGGATTTATTGTCAGATAGCTTTTCAGGAAACGTTAGAGGAATGGGGCCTGGCTGTGCAGAGATGGAATTCGTTGAGAGAAAGAGTGAGCCAATAGTTGTTTTCTGTTGTGATAAAACAGACCCAACAGCATTTAACTATCCATTATTTAAGATGTTTGCAGACCCATTCAACACAGCTGGGTTAGTGTTTGACCCTTCAATGATTTCTGGGTTTAAATTTGAGGTTCATGATGTTGTTGGACATAAAAAGGTCTTTTTAGACACGCCAGAAGAGATGTATATGCTCTTAGCTTTAATTGGAGATTATGAGAAGTATGCAATTAAGAGAGTTTATAGAAGAAAAGATAACGAAATTGCCGCTGTTGTCAGCACTGAAAAATTAAACTACATAGCAGGGGAGTATGTTGGTAAAGACGACCCAGTAGCTATTGTTAGAGCTCAGAGTGGATTTCCAGCTGTTGGGGAGGTCTTAGAGCCATTTGCTAACCCACACTTTGTTCCTGGATGGATGAGAGGTAGCCACTGGGGTCCATTAATGCCAGTTGGAGAAGAGGATGCAACTCCTACAAGATTTGACGGACCGGCAAGAATTATTGCCTTAGGGTTCCAAGTTTGTGATGGAATGTTAATCGGTCCTAACGATTTGTTTGCAGATAAGGGCTTTGATAAGGCAAGAGAAAAGGCATTAGAAATGGCAGATATAATAAGAAGAATGGGTCCATTCCAACCACACAGATTGCCTGCAACAATGATGGAATACACAACAGTTCCAAAGGTATTGAAGGCATTGGAGGATAGATTTATTCCATTGGAAGGATTAGAGTTGATAGAAGAAGGGGGAATTACAAGAAAAGATAGAGGAGATGTGGAATAAAATATATAAACTTTTTTAATTTTTTAAAATATTTTTGGCGAATTCTTTTGCTTTTTTAATGTCCTCTTCATTTGGATGATTTTTGTTTAAACCACCAAACAATTTAAAAATTCCATAAGTATGGTAACCTTTACAGCAAAACTCTCCAACAATTTCAAATCCTTTATTTTTAAGTTTATCCCTAAGTTCTTTATGAAACATACTTTTTAAAAAAGGAAAGCCGGCTGTGGAAAAGATAAAAGCTTTTTTGTTTGTTTTGCTGATTTTGTCTAAAAATCTAAATAAAGATTTATGATGTTTTCCAAAATAAATTCCAGAGCCAAATCCAATAATATCATAATTTTTAATTATTTCTGGATTTACTTTATCAATATCGTAGATATCAGCTTTTAATACATCAGCTATTGCCTTAGCTATCTTTTCAGTATTTTTATGATGAATGGATTTGTATAAAATTAGAGTTTTCATAACAACTCCTCCTTATAAACGATTCCCTCATGCCCAGTAATAACATTTTTTCCCAACTCTCTAATCTTCTTTAAACTCTCCAAAGCTAATTTTTCATCTATATTCAACTTTGGAGGAATCATTTTTAGTATATTATTTTTTAAAGGAGATGCATCCCCAACAATAACATAATCTTTATAAATAACTGAAATACTGCCATAGGTATGTCCGGGAGTTTCAATAATCTTAATCTCTTTATCTTTAAACTTTCTAAAATCTTCAAAATCATCATTAAATCCAAACTCTTTTGGTGAGGCATAGAAAGTAGCATTTTTAAATATTGAATTGTTTTCTATATGGTCATAGTGGAGATGGGTATTTATAACTATATCTATATCTTTTGGAGATAAATTTAGTTTAGATAAACCTTTAATAATGATATTTTTCATATCCCTTGTTGAGGAGTCAACAATTATATTGTTGTTATCTGTAATTATCAGGGTTGATGAGGAAGATGCCTTTTTAATTATTCCATCCTCTCTGGTTAAAATCCCTTCATACAAAAGTTTTATCATAATTTCACCATTCTTAAATTTTTGTTTATGGTTCAATATATAATTAAGGGGTTTATCATGATTAAAAAGGTAAAGATAATAAAGTTTGATGGTGGAGATTTTTACAATATGGATGATTATGTGGCTGTTGAGGAAATATACAACATCTTCATTAATGGAGAATTTATTAAATCTTTCTCTTTATCTCCAAGTTTTTTGCATGAGTTTGCAGTTGGCTTTGCTATAAGTGAAGGGTTTTTAAACAAGGTTGAGAAGGTTAAATTTGATAAAAACAACATATACATTTTTGGAGAGAAAAAGAGCAAAGAAATTAAGACCAAAAAACCAAAAATAGACATTGAAACTCTAAGGAAAATAATTTCTTATGAAATAAAAGCTAAGTGTTGGGAGATGACGGGATGTTTCCATTGGGCTTCTTTATTTGATTTAAAAGGAAATGAAGTAATTTTCATTGAGGATGTTGGGAGGTATAATGCCGTTGATAAAGTTATCGGCTATGCAATATTAAATAATTATAACTTAAATGAATTAATATTGATGTATAGTGGAAGGATTTTTTACAACATTGTTAAAAAAGCTGTGAATAGTGGTTTAAATGCCATTATCTCAAAGTCCCCACCAACAGATAAAGCTATTAATTTGGCAGAGGACAATAACATTTTATTAATTGGTTTTGCAAGAGATGGGAAATTTAACATTTACACAAGTGGGAGATTATGGGAAAAATAGAATATCTAAAAAAAGAGTATTCAGATGAGGAAATTTATGAAATTTTGGAAGAGCCGGTAAAAGAATGGTTTAAAAGGAAGTATAAAACCTTCACTCCTCCTCAAAGATATGCCATTAAGGAGATTCATGAAGGTAAAAATGTATTAATTTGCTCACCAACTGGGAGTGGTAAAACATTATCTGCCTTTTTAGCTGGAATAAATGAGTTAATAAAATTATCTATGGAAAATAAATTGGAAGATAGGATTTATATTTTATATGTATCTCCATTGAGAGCTTTAAATAACGACATTGAGAGGAACTTAAAAGAGCCATTAAAAGAGATTTATGAAGTTGCTAAGGAACTAAATATAGATTTAGATGAGATTAGAGTGGCAGTGAGAACGAGCGATACAACAAGCTCACAAAAGCAAAAAATGTTAAAAAAGCCCCCTCATATTTTAATAACTACTCCTGAATCATTGGCAATAGCTTTAAACTCTCCAAAGTTTTCCCAACTATTAAATGGGATTAAATATGTAATAGTTGATGAAATCCACGCTTTAACAAATAAAAGAGGAGTACATCTCTCATTATCCTTAGAGAGGTTGAATAGGATAGCCAACTTTATAAGAATTGGTTTATCAGCAACTATCTACCCATTAACTGAGGTTGCCAAATTTTTAGTTGGAAATGGGAGAGATTGTTATATTGTAGATGTTAGTTACAAAAAAGAGATTGAGATAAAGGTTATTTCACCAGTAGATGATTTTATATACACTCCCTCTGAGGAAATTAGTAAAAAACTTTATACTTTATTAAAAAAACTCATAGAAGAGCATAAAACAACCTTAATATTTACAAATACAAGAAGTGCAACTGAAAGGGTGGCATTTCATTTAAAGCAGTTGGGAGTTGAGAAAGTAGAGACACACCACTCCTCTTTAAGTAGGGAGCATAGGTTAGAGGTTGAGGAGAAATTAAAAAAAGGAGAGTTAAAAGCTGTAATATCTAGCACATCCCTTGAACTTGGAGTGGATATTGGAAGTATTGACTTAGTTATTCTCCTTGGCTCTCCAAAAAGTGTTTCGAGGGCTTTACAAAGAATAGGTAGGAGTGGGCATAGATTGCATGAAAAAAGTAAAGGAATTATAATTCCATTTGATAGGGATGATTTAGTAGAGAATGTAGTTTTAGCTTATGATGCAAAAATTGGAAAGATTGATAAAGTTTATATTCCAAAAAACTGTTTGGATGTTTTGGCTCAACATCTGGTTGGAATGGCATTGGAAAAGGTTTGGGATGTTGATGAGGCATATAATTTAATTAAAAGAGCATACCCATATAAAGATTTGAGTAGAGAGGATTTCTTAGATGTTTTAAATTATCTATCTGGTGGAATTGAAGAAAAAAATGTCTATGCAAAAATTTGGCTTAAAGATAACAAATTTGGGAAGAGAGGAAAATCAGTGAGGGCTATATACTACATGAATGTTGGAACCATCCCAGACGAAACAGCGGTTGATGTTATTGCCGATGGCAAATATGTTGGTGAGGTTGAGGAGGAGTTTGCTGAAAAGTTGATGAAGGGGGATATTTTTGTTTTGGGAGGAAAAACATATAAATACTTAGGAGGTAGAGGGAATAAAATTAGAGTTAAAGAGGTCTTTGATGAAAAACCAACTATTCCAGCATGGTTTTCCGAGCAATTGCCTTTGGCTTATGACTTAGCTTTGGACATTGAAAAATTTAGAAAGGAGGTTTTATATTCAGATGTTGAAGATATTGAAGAAAAATACGACATAGATGAAAAGACAGCCAAGGCAATTAAAAACTATATTGATGAGCAGAACAAATTTGCAATAGTTCCAGATGATGAAAAGGCATTTATAGAAAGTTTTGAGGAAGAGAAGAGGAGGTATTACATATTTCACTTTGTAGCTGGGAGGAGGGCTAATGAGGCATTAGCAAGAGCTTTCGCTAATTATATCTCAAAAATAAAAAAGTGTAATGTTAGAATTTCAGTAAATGATTACGGCTTTGCCTTAATACTGCCTAAAAATAGAAAAATAAAGAAAGCAGATATAACAGAACTCTTTAACTTGGATATTGTTAAAAATGTAAAGGAGAGTATAGAGAGGAGTGAGATTTTAAAGAGGAGGTTTAGGCATGTTGCTACAAGGGGCTTTATGATTTTAAGGAGGTATATGAATAGAAAGATTAGTGTTGATAGACAGCAGTTTAATGCCGAGATGCTTTTAAAATACTGCAAAGAGGTTAATCATCCTTTATATAGAGAGACAGTAAGAGAGATTTTAGAGGATAGTTTAGATATTAATAACGCTTTGGATTATTTTGAAAAAGTTAAAAAGAGAGAAATTTATTATTTGGAGTTACCAACTCCTTCCCCATTTGCTTTTAACTTGGTTGTTTCCGCCTCATCAGATGTGATATTTATGGAAGATAAGAAGAGGATGATTGCAGAACTTCATAAGAAAGTCATGGAATTCATCTCAATGAAAAGGAATAAATAGGATGACATTTAGAGTTTATATTTTAATAAGATTATATGTTCCATTAACTATTTTTAATTTTAAATAGGAATAATAACAAAATTTACTATTAAATTAAAAAATTAAAACTATTTTTGGTGATATTTATGACAGAGGAACAAAAAAGAAAACTTACTGGAAAAATGAAAAAAATGCTTAGAGCAAAAGCTCACCATTTGGAGCCAGTTGTATGGATTGGAAAAGAGGGAAGTGAAAAGGTTGTTAAAGAGGTGGATAGGCAACTAAAAGATAGGGGTTTAATAAAGGTTAAGGTTAGAAAAGCCGCTTTATTGTATGAAGATAAATATGAAATTGCTGAAAAGCTTGCTAAATCATGTGATGCAGAGGTTGTTAGTGTAGTAGGTCATGTTATAACCTTATTTAGACCAAGGGAAGGTTGGAGGAAATATTTAGCTAAAAAACCAAAGAAAAAGGTTAAAAAAGATGAGAAGATTATTGAGTTATTTGAGAAGTTTAAAAAGAGGGCTATTAAGGAGTAAATAACTGAGGGATGGTCATGAAAAAAATCTATCTTATAATTTTACTCCTTTTTGTTATTTTAATTGGCTTAGTTGGAGCAAGCATATTTTTGGTTATGAGCTTATCAGGGGAAAATGTTGATTTGTTTGGTGGGGAAAAAATAGCTAAGGTTTATTTATGCAATGAGATTTATTTTGATTACAATCAAGAAGGAGGACTTTTTTTACAACAAAAAAAAGATGCAAGATATTATATAAATTTATTGGACGATTTAGAGAAGGATGATTCAGTTAAAGGGGTTTTGTTGGTTGTCAATTCTCCTGGTGGGGAGGTTATAGCAAGTGAAAAATTAGCAAGGAAGGTTGAAGAACTGGCAGAGAAAAAGCCAGTAGTTGTTTATGTTGAGGGTTTAGATGCCTCAGGGGCTTATATGGTTTCAGTTCCAGCTGATTACATAGTGGCTGAAAAACACTCAATAGTTGGAAGTATTGGGGTTAGGATGGATTTAATGCACTACTATGGATTAATGAAAAAACTCGGCATTAATGTAACTACAATAAAAGCTGGAAAGTATAAAGATATTGGCTCCCCATTTAGACCAATTACTAAGGAAGAAAAGGAATATTTACAAAAGATGATAAATGAAACATATATGGATTTTGTCAAATGGGTGGCAGAGCATAGGCATCTATCAATAAACTACACTTTAAAAATTGCTGATGGAAAGATATACACTGGGGAAGATGCTAAAAAAGTTGGATTAGTTGATGAAGTTGGAACTGAGGAAACTGCTTTAAAAAAATTGGAACAATTAGCAAATGTTTCAAATCCTGAGATTGTTGAGTATGGCTTAGAAGAAAATAATGGGTTGTTTGGATTAACATACTACTTAGGTTATGGAATTGGAAAAGGAATTGGAGAAGTTTTATATGGAATGGAAAAGATTAATGGAAGGGTTGAGCTATTGAGCTAAATTTCTATTTTATTTTTATTTACCAAGCTTTTTTAGAGCATTTTCAGCCGCTAAGGATAACGGCTCATTTACCATAGATACAGGAGGGGCATAGCAGAACTCCATATTTGCAAGTTCCTCAGCAGTTGCTTCTTTAAATATTGCTATTGACATGGCATCTATTCTCTCAGCAACCCTTTCACCACCAACTATTTGGCACCCAACTACTTTACCATCTTCATTAAATATCATCTTTATCTCAATCTCTTTTCCTCCTGGGTAGTATCTTGCCCTTGTTAATGCCTTAGCCCTACCAATAACTATTGGAATCCTCCTTAAATTAGCTGAGAATGCAGTTAAACCAGTCCCTCCAATCTCTAACTCCCCTATTTTACTGACAGCAGAGTTTAAGACGGGATAAAACCTTGCCTCGATTCCAGCTATATTTTTACCGGCAACTTTTCCCTGCCTCACAGCAGTCGTTCCAAATGGTGATAATGTTTTCTCCCCAGTTATAAAATCAACAACCTCAACACAATCCCCAACTGCATAAATATTTGGTATAGATGTTTGCATTTTCTCATTTACTTCTATTGCAAATTTTCCAATCTTACAGCCAGCTTTTTTAGCCAACTCAATGTTTGGTCTTACGCCAGTGGCTAAGATAACCATATCAACATCATATAAATTTTTATCAACACAAATTGCTTCAACCTTCCCATCTCCAACAATCTTTTCCAATGGTTTTGATAAAATAATCTTAATACCTTCTCTTTCTAAATACTTTTGAACTATCTCAGCCATATCTGGGTCTAAGAATCTTGGTAACACTTGCGGAGCCATTTCAACAACTAAAACATCCAAACCTCTGCATTTTAATCCATAAGCCATCTCTAAACCAATAGCTCCTGCTCCAACAACAGCAACCTTTTTGCAATTGTTTTCTTCAATGTATTTTAATATAGCCCTACCATCCTCAATACTTCTAACTTTAAAGACGCCTTTTAAGTCCTTTCCTTCAATTGGTGGAATAAATGGCTCTGCCCCAGTTGCTAAAACTAAGTAATCATAATCCATCTCAAACTCATTTCCATCCTTATCTACACACTTTATTTTATTGTTTTTTGAATCAACATCTACAACAGTGGTTTCAGTTAATATATCGATATTTCTCTCTCTTTTGTAATCATCTGGTGTGTGCATAACAATGTCATCAAAGCTCTTTATCGTTCCCTCAATCACATAGGGAATTGCACATGGGGAATAAGCTATCTCTTTTTCTTTTGTTATCACCACTATCTCCATCTCTTTGTTGTATTTTCTAATTGTTGAGGCAGTTGTTAAACCAGCCGCTCCACTTCCTATTATTATTGCTCTCATTTCCTCACCGTATTTTTGAATATTTTGGTTTTCACTATTAACTACTTTGTTTTTTTATCTTTTTTTGTGTTTATATTTGTGACATAAACATAAACAAAACCAAAAAGTATTTATAGAACTTCTAAATAATTATATAAACGTGAACAAAAGTTCCAAAAAGTAGATAAAAATAGATGAAAATAACAAAAAATGGGGGGATGATTATGGTAAATGGAGAAGTTATTGACATAAATGAAGCAGTTAGAGCATACATAGCTCAGATTGAAGGATTAAGAGCTGAGATTGGAAAGTTAGACGCAACAATCGCAACATTAAGACAATCATTGGCAACATTAAAAGGTCTAAAAACATTGGGGGAGGGTAAAACTGTCTTAGTTCCTGTTGGAAGCATTGCTCAGGTAGAGATGAAAGTTGAAAAGATGGACAAGGTTGTTGTTTCAGTTGGGCAAAATATTTCAGCTGAGTTAGAATATGATGAAGCATTAAAATACATTGAAAACGAAATTCAGAAGTTATTGGCATTTAGATTGGTCTTAGAGCAGGCAATTGCTGAATTGTATGCAAAAATAGAGGACTTAATTGCAGAAGCTCAAAAATCTGGTGAAGAAGAAGTAGAAGAGGAAGAAAATGAAGAGCAAAATGAGTAAAGAAATTGAAGAAGCAATAAACTTTCTTAAATCTCTTCCAGAGGGAAGGAGGATATATATTGAGATGTCTGGCATCTGGGTTGAAGTTAATAAAGAAGAGGCAATAAATTATTTAAAAAAGAAGATTGAAGAGATTGAAAAAGAATCTCAGCAATAATAATTTTAAATTTTTAATTTTTTATTTTTTTCTTTTCTTAATTATTTTTTAGCTCTTCAATACTCCTACAAACGCAAAACTCACAGAGAGAATATTCATTGAGTTGTTTATTTTTAACTGGGCAATAATATGTATTTCCTTTTTTGATGATTTTTACATTTCCAGGGAAAGTTAAATAAGTTGGATGTAGTGGTTTCTTAGCAATAAAAGCTAAATATGGGCATATGATTTTTGAGAGATTTATAAATTTATCCTCATCTGGTGTGTAGTATTTCCTAAACCTTTCAATTCTTTCAAGCATTTTATTTAATTTTTCATCGTCAATATCTTCATCTTGAATTTCATCAACGCTTTTTTTCTTAATTTCGTTGAAGGTCTCAATAAAATACCTCATCATCGCCTCAACATAATGATTTTTATATTTTGGTGGGAGATATTTGGCATCTTTCTCAATAAAGCTTCTAACCATCATTATATCATATATACTAAAATTTTTAATCTCTTCTTTTAATTTTTTAAATAATTCTCTTGCCTTCATAATCCCACAGTTAAAACGCCTTTTCTATCATAAAACATAAAACTGCTACAAGTAAAGCTCCTAAAACCATTTTTATCCCGGAGATTATAACATTCTCCTTAGAAATCTTTCCTATAAACACTCCAAGTATGAATAATATCAATATAGTTATAAATATGGCAACATATAAAGCAGTTTTTACATCAAATAAAAAGAAGGGAATTACTGGAAGTGATGAGCCAAGAGTAGTAGATACTCCATCTATAAGCCCGCAAATCATCGTCTCTCTAATTGCTTTTTTGTAAATTATTGACTTCTTTAAATATCCATTCTTTTTTAACAAACTCTTCTCCTTTTGAATCCTCTCCCTTTCTAATGATGCCTTTTCAGCTGTAAATGCTCCAAGAATATTTGATAAACCGTTGGCTATTCCTCCACCAAGTCCGGCGGCTATAATAACAGATGCATCAGCTGAACCACTCGCTCCAATAACAACCCCGAGAGCTGATAGAGAACCATCGATGAGACCTCTAACTATATACCTCGTCCCAGATTCTCCATTTATTATATTTAGAATTGATTTCAAACTACGCGGAACTCTCAACATTTATCACCCAAAATATATTTTTCATTTTTATATTTAATTTTTTGATTTATATGTTACATTAAATTTAAAATATCCCTCAAATCATTTCCTCTTAAAATCCTCTCCCTGATTGTTCTCTCTTTCTCTTTTATACTTTTTGCATTTTCTATAACCTCACTAATAGAAGATTTTTTTATAACTGCCACACCATTTTGGTCTCCAACAATAATATCCCCTGGATTTATTAAAACTCCACCACAATTTACTGCTACATTTACCTCTCCAAGATTTAAAGGTTTCCCTGCATTAGGACAGAAATTTTTTGCAAAAACTGGGAACTTTAAATCCCTTATATCTTCAACATCCCTAACACACCCATCTATAACAATCCCCTTAACTCCCTTTATTTTAGCGTTTAGAGAAGCTAATCCCCCCCAGACGGCTGTCTCATACTTTTTTTCTCCAACAACCTCCACCACAATAAATTTGTTTTTAGCGAAGCTTATACTCTTAACTACCGTTCCCCAATCATCGTAGTTTGTTTTTACGGTTATTGCCTCACCAAAAACAATTTTTTGATTATCTAAAATTGGTTTAATGCCTTTTAATGGCTTAGCCCCAGCATCACACAAGTTAGGAACTGAAAAATTTTTTAAGATGTTCATAATACTCCCTACAATAATTTTAATAGGACTTTCACAGTTTATATATTCAATTAAGGTAGTTGGATACCTTAAAGGCATCAATTTCTTTATAAATATAAATTTTATTTTTTGTTCTTATAAAAGTCCTGTTTCAGCAACCTCCTTAGCCCAATAGGTAATGATAAAATCAGCTCCCGCTCTTTTTATACTTAACAATATTTCATAAATAACCTTTTCCCTATCCAGCCATCCATTTTTAGCAGCTGCCTCAACCATTGCATACTCCCCACTAACACAATAGCCACCAATAGGCACATCAAACCTGTCCTTAGCCATCCTTATTATATCTAAATAAGGTAGAGCTGGCTTAATTAAAATTAAATCAGCCCCCTCCTCTATATCTAATGCAATTTCTCTCATTGCCTCTCTTGCATTTCCTATATCCATCTGATAACTCTTCCTATCTCCAAACTTTGGAGCACTTTCAGCCGCTTCCCTAAAAGGTCCATAAAAAGAAGATGCATATTTAGCTGAGTAACTCATTATAGCAACATCATCATATCCATTTTCTTCTAAGACCTCCCTTATAGCCCTAACTCTACCGTCCATCATGTCTGATGGAGCTACAATATCAACCCCCGCCTCAGCATAAGATAAGGCAATCTTTGCCAATATAGGGAGGGTAGCATCATTTAAAATCTTTCCATCTTTAACAATCCCGCAGTGTCCATGGCTCGTATATTCGCATAAACAGCAATCGGCTATAACTAAAAGCTCATCACCCAACTCCTCTTTAATTCCCCTTATAGTTCTTTGAACAACTCCATTTTTATCGTAGGCAGAGCTTGCTACCTCATCTTTATACTTTGGAATGCCAAATAATATAACTGCTGGAATTTTTAAATCAGCTATTTTTTTAGCTTCTTCAATGGCTCCCTCTACACTAAACCTATATTGGTTTGGCATTGAGTTAATTTCCTTTTTTTCCTTTCCTTTTAGATTTTCATCCACAAAGATTGGCATAATTAAGTCATTTTTTGTTAAAGTTGTTTCTCTAACTAAGTCCCTAATTTTTTGGTTTTTTCTCAATCTTCTTGGTCTTATTAACATTTAGAATCACCTAAACAGCTTTTATAAAGTATTTTAAATTATCATCTTTTTTGATTTTTGGATGGATAATTTTTAAATATTCTTCCAATATTTCAGCTGATTTTAATGTTTCGTATTTTAGATAGTCCTCAGAAGTAATGTAAAATCTACCTTTTTTGTAGGCGTTGAATTTTAAAAACTCTGGATTTTCTTTTAATAGTGCTTTTATCTCAACATTTTCCCCCATACTATCCAATATACAAATATCAGCGTATTTTGCCTTATTAATAAATAATTTCCTATCTATGAATTGATAATTAACTCCTTCAACATCTTCAAATAGGTAATTTCCTTTTAACTCTTTAATTAAGTTTGGAATATAATGGGAGTTTCCATAAACATAAAAATTTTTATGATAGCCAAAAAATGCAACAACTGGCTTATATTTAACATTTTTTAGAGAGTTCAATATTTTCCTCTTTTCTTCAACTATTTCATTAAATATTTTCTCAGCTTTTTTGTATTTGTTGTATAGGGAGGCGTAAAACTTTATCCACTCAATTTTCCCTAAAAAATTTGGCTCTTTATAGTTTCCCGTCTTTACATAGTCAATGTTATTGTTTTTTAACCACTTTCCCAATGGATTAAAAATATTCCAATCTATAAGGACAGCCAAGTCGGGATTTATATTTAATATTTCATTATAATTAATCTTTCCATCACTTCCAACATCAACTATTTTCCCTTTTAGATATTTATCGTATATGGGGTAGTTTTTTAACATTGCATTGCCCCAAAAAACTCCTTTAATGCTTTTAATCATCTCCTTTATATTTAGAAGGTAGGCGGTATCTATAAACATGGAGTCGGCAACAATAACTTTTTTTAATGATTTTTTTATATGTAGTTTATTGTTTTCAGCATCTACAACCATATTATTGGATATGTCAAAATGAGTGGCGTATTTAACCAATCTGTTAAAGCAATTATAAAATATCTTTGCCATATCTATCCCAAAAAGTAAAGTTAACTTAAATATTATTTAAGATTTCTTTATATATATTGATTTTGCAAAAATCTTAAAAACTAAGAATATAATTTAATGAAATACCAAATGCCAAAAAATAAATTTTAAAAGGGGGATGATTGTGTTTTTAACATTGGATGACTTTGATTTTGAAGGTAAGAGGGTAGTTTTAAGAGTAGATATAAATTGCCCAATAGACCCAAATACTGGGGAGATTTTAGATGACAAGAGGATTAGAGAAATTAAATCAACTATTACTGAGCTTATAAACAAAAATGCCAAGGTTGTTATATTGGCTCATCAAAGCAGACCTGGAAAAAAGGACTTTACCAATTTAAAAAATCATGCAAGAGTTTTATCGGAAGTTATTGGTAAAGAGGTTAAATACGTTGATGAAGTTATTGGCTCTACGGCAAGAGAGGCAATAACCAATATGAAAGAGGGAGACGTCATTTTATTGGAGAACGTTAGGTTTTACTCTGAGGAGGTTTTAAGTGATTGGAAGAAATGGAAGGATATAACTCCAAAAAAACAGGCAGAGACAAATATAATTAAAAGATTGGCTCCATTATTTGACTATTTTGTTAATGATGCCTTTGCAGCTGCACACAGGGCTCAGCCATCATTAGTTGGCTTTTCTTACTACATGCCGATGATTGCTGGAAGATTGATGGAGAGGGAAGTTAAAATACTATCAAAGGTTTTAGAAAACCCAGAAAGACCTTGTGTCTATGTTTTGGGGGGAGCTAAGGCAGATGACTCAATAAGAGTTATGAAGAATGTTTTAGAGAACGGAACAGCAGATAAGGTTTTAACATCTGGAATTGTTGCCAATATTTTCCTTGTGGCTATGGGTTATGACTTGGGAGTTAATGAGGAAGTTATTGAAAATCTTGGTTTAAAAAGCCAGATAGAGGTTGCTAAGGAGTTATTAAATAATTTTGAGGATAAAATTGTTGTTCCTGTTGATGTTGCCTTAAATATTAATGAAGAGAGAGTCGAAGCTGATTTAAATAAAGATGAAAAAGTAGAGCATTTAATTAACGATATTGGAGAAAAGACCATTGAGCTTTACAGTAAAATAATTGATGAGGCAAAGACCATTGTTGCTAATGGTCCTGCTGGTGTGTTTGAAAAGGAAGAGTTTGCAAAAGGAACTGAAAAGCTATTAAAGGCGATAGCAAACTCAGATGGCTTTTCAGTTATTGGTGGAGGACATTTATCTGCTGCTGCTGAGTTGTTTGGTTTTGCCGATAAAATTGACCATGTTAGTACTGGTGGAGGAGCTACTTTGGAGTTTTTGGCTGGGGAAAAATTGCCGGTAATAGAGATGCTTAAAGAGTCGTATAAAAAATATAAATGCTAACTATTTTATTCTTTTTTGGTGGTTATTATGAGAAGAGAGCAGTTTTATAGATGGATTTCTGCCTCTCATGAAATTTTTGAGGTATTTGAAGATAGGGGAGAATCTTACATTTATTGTATAAGGTGGGTTGATGAATACTTTGGAAAGGGAAGATTTACCATAACCGAAAAAATAAAAAATAATCTATTGGATGATGTCAATAATCTCTATATAAAAGACAAAAGCATTGAAAACTTCTTGAAGTCGGAATATAAAATGTTTATAGTTAATCTCCCAAGAAATAATGATAAATTAGCTTTTGCGTTTGCTCCTTATTTAATGTTCTGGAACGTTAGAAGGTTTGAAGAATACTTTAAAAAAGATAAGAATTTTAACCTTACTAAATACTTTGATAAGCTAAATGAAGATATTAGAGAGTTTGATACTATTTTTAAAATACTAAGAAAGAGACATATCTTAGATGACGATATAAATGAAAAATCCGTTAAAATATTGTTGAATGATTTAAATCAAACATTAAAAAAACTCTCTCCATTAAGTCAGAATGAATATATTATGGCAATAAAGACACTGCACATTATAGCTCCTTATTATTTCCCATTGTTAGATAATCCTATCATTGGAGCTTTGAAAAAGGTTGAGAATATTGGTAAAGATGAAGATGGATATATTAAATATATTGAGTTTATCAGAAACTTTTTAATTAACTATTACTTTGAGTGCAAAAAGTTGGAGAATAAGTTCAATCTATCCATATTAAAACTGCTGGATGAGGCATTTTATGTAAGGTATAGCATAGATTGGATTAGATATTCAAAATAACAAATATGGAACTTTAAAAGGAATAGTATTAAAAATTAAAAAGATAATATTACAATAAGAAGGGGATTCTATGAATTTAAAAAAGGTTGTAGAAGAAATAAGGAATTTTGAAGGAATTTTAAGGAAGGTAGCTATTAAAGATGTTGTAGAGACCTTTGATTTTGATGATGAAGATTATGAATTCGACATAATAGTAGATTTTGGAGACGATGCCGCTGTTATAGGAATAGATGGAGATAATGCCATTCTATTAGCCGCTGATGGAATTTGGGGAAAACTCTTAGAAGCAGACCCGTGGTGGGCTGGCTATTGCTCTGTCTTAGTTAATTGTAAGGATATAGCGGCAATGGGCGGAAAATGTGTAGGAATGACTAATATAATAAGCATAAGAGATAAAGATATTTGCAGAGAGGTTTTAAAAGGAGTTAAAGATGGTGTAAAGAAATTTGGAGTGCCAATGGTTGGGGGGCACACCCACCCAGATGCCATGTGTAATGTTTTAGACGTTTCTATAACTGGGATTGCTAAAAAGGATTGTATATTGAGGAGTGACAACGCAAGGGTTGGGGATAAAATAATCTTTGCCTATGACTTAGTTGGGCAGATATATAAATCATTTCCATTAAATTGGGACACAACAACAATGAAGTCAAAAAAATTGGTTAAGGCACAGATGGATGCATTAGTTTATATTGCTGAAAATAAATTAGCCAATTCTTGCAAAGATATAAGTAATCCAGGAGCTATTGGAACTTTGGGGATGTTATTGGAGGTTTCAAGGAAGGGAGGAGTTGTAGATATAACTAAAATCCCAAAACCAGAGGAGATTGATTTAATCCACTGGCTTAAAGTTTATCCTGGAAGTGGTTATGTATTAACTGCAAGAGAAGAGAATTTTAAAGATATTAGGGATATTTTTGAAGATGTTGAGATGACAGCAGAGATTTGTGGTGAAGTTATAGCTGAAAAGAAATTGTATATTACCGATGGTGAAAATAAAGAAGTTGTTTTTGATTTTGAGAAAGAGTTTATTTGTGGCTGTTGATTTTTAATATAATTTTTAATGGTGAAACTATGAAATTAGCAGTAGATGCTGTTTTTTATGTAAGGGAAGGGTTTAATTTTGAAAAAGCATTTAAAGAGGTCTTAAAAATCTTAGGAGAGGATGTTAAAATTTTATCTGTTGAGTATCCTGAGTTGGCTTTAATTTCAGAGAACGGGTATTATTACAGATGCGGGTTTATGCTTGATAAACCATTAAAAGAGGAATTAAGTAGAGAAGAGATTAATAAAATAAAAGAAAAAATTAAAAAGTTGTTTGAGGATGAGATAATATACACGCTGACATGTGAGATTTTATGAGGGAGGTTAAAGATTTCTATGATAATTGGGAGCCAAAAGATTTCCCAAACTATATAAAAGTAATTATGAATTTTGCCGATGAGTTAATATTTGAAGAAATATCTTTATTGTTAAAAAAATTTGAAAATAAAGAAGATTTTTTGGTTTTAGATTGTGGATGTGGCTTTGGAGCTTTTTATAATTTAACAAAAAACTTCAACACTATATATTTGGATATATCGTTAAATTTGCTCAAAAAATTTAAACTCAAAGAAAGAAAGATTTGTGCAAACATATTATATTTGCCTTTTAAAGATAACACATTTGATTTAGTTTTATGCATAAACGTTTTAGAGCATGTAAATTATTTAAATGCCTTAAATGAAATAAAGAGAGTTTTAAAAAATAATGGGCATTTGATAGTTGTTGTTATAAATAAAAATAGCTTAATTAAAGAAGAGATTTTTAACGATTTTAAAATCTTTCATAAACCGCTATCTATTAAAGATTTTGAAGTAAAGGGTTTTAAAATTGTTTATTCAAACTCAGTGTATTTTTTACCTCCAATTTTCAAAATATTTCCACCAGTGATTTTGTCAAAACTCTTAAAATATTGGAAGACGATAGATAAAAAACTCTCAAAAATTTTTAAAAACAAGGGAGAGTTTTTGATTATTGAGATGGTGAAAACATGATTATTTACACATTACCAAAAGGAACTTATAGTGAGATTGCCACAAAAGAATTTTTAAAGTATATTGATGGGAATTATGAAATAAAGCACTGCAATTCAATATACGACATTTTTGAAAAGGTAGATAACGGAGGTTTGGGGGTAGTTCCAATAGAAAACTCTATTGAAGGTTCCGTATCTTTAACACAAGATTTATTATTACAATTTAAAGATATTAAAATATTGGGAGAGTTGGTTTTAGATATTCATCACAATTTAATTGGATATGATAAAAATAAGATAAAAACAGTTATTTCTCATCCACAGGCATTGGCTCAATGTAGGAATTACATAAAAAAACATGGCTGGGAAGTTAAAGCAGTGGAAAGCACAGCTAAGGCAGTAAAAATAGTTGCTGAGAGTAAAGATGAAAGCTTGGGAGCTATTGGCTCAAAAGAATCCGCAGAATATTATAACTTAAAAATATTGGATGAAAATATTGAGGATTATAAAAACAATAAGACGAGGTTTATTTTAATTGGTAAAAAGGTTAAATTTAAAACACTTCCAAAAAAATACAAGGTTTCAATCGTCTTTGAGCTAAAAGAAGACAAGCCAGGAGCTTTATACCACATTTTAAAAGAATTTGCTGAAAGAAATATAAACTTAACAAGGATTGAATCAAGACCTTCAAAAAAACGGCTGGGAACTTACATATTTTATATTGATTTTGAAAATAACAAAGAAAAGCTAAATGAGATTTTAAAATCTTTGGAAAGGCATACAACATTCATTACATTATTGGGTGTATATCCTGTCTTTGATTAATTTATTATCTAAACTCTTTGTAAAATATGTCAGTTGATGGATGAACCTCAATGAAGTTGTTATAAACATCTACCCCTCTAATTAACTGGGTGAAGTATGGTAAAACCTCAGCACATGGCATCATGGTTATAGCCCCAACAACCTTACCATTTTCATAGTATATTTTATTTATTCCAACATCACTCAAAACTTTGAAGAAATTACCTCTCCCAATATGGCTCTTTATTATTTTATATTCATTTGTCTGCTTTCCTACATAAGATATGGTTAAAGATAACCTAATAGTTTTAGGGATTAGTTCATAATTTGGCTTTATTAGTGGTTTGTTATTTATCTCATTAATAATATTTTGAGCCGCTACTCTTCCTTCCATTCTTGAAATTGGAGTATTTCCTCCACCGTTTATTAAACAATCTCCACAAGCATAAGTTTTTTCTTTATTTACAACTCTTAAATATTCATCCGTCTCAAAAATCCCCTTTCCGCCAATAGCCAATATTTTTGTATAGTCATCATCTTTTAAAAGTTTTTCAAACTCTTCTTTATCGTTTGTTATCTTAAAGTTTATAACTTTCTTCATTAAATAATCTCTAATCTCTTCATCTTTAATTTCTTTTAAAATTTTGGACCTTGTGTATAGAACAACATTACAACCAAAATCAGAGAATATTGAAGCATATTCAACTCCTGCTGTTCCTCCACCAATGATTAATATATTTTCTGGCAGTTCTCTTAAATTTGGAATATCTTTGTGAGTTAAAACCTCATATCCATTGTAATTGGAAGGATAATTTCTTCCAGTGGCATAAACTACATAATCATAATCTTCCCTATATTCTTCCTTAAATTCCTTATATTTTATATTAACTCCTAAGCTTTTTGTTTCTTTTTCTAATTTATTTCTAATCTTATCTTGAATTTTATTTATTTTTTCTTGGAGTTCTTTAAACGAAATTATTTCTTCTAAATTTATTTCCCTTCCCTTTAAGATACTTAAATTATTTAATATATCAGCCATCTCCCTCAATCCGGTTATGTAAGTGCATCCATAGTTTAAACAAGTCCCTCCTATTCTATCCCTTTCAAATAAATCAACATCAAAGCCATTTTTTGCCAAATACATTGATGCCGTTCTTCCTGCTGGTCCTCCGCCTATAACAGCTATCTTTAACTCCATAATTCCACCAAAAAATAAAAAATAGTGTATAATTTTTAGTAGTAATACCAAATCGTCTTATATTCCTCAATATCTTCCCCAATCTCTTTTAAACCATCTAAGTATTCTTTAATTGGCACATCTTCATAAGTGTAGAGTTTGGTTGGGTATATTCCTTTTTCCCATGGATGCATTAAATAAACTCTACTTCCATCTGGCTTTATAGCTATTAACTCCCTATCCTGCCATGCTCTCAAATGGTTTTTTCCCATTCTTGGAACATTAAATACTGGTTCATCTGTTCTAAATGAACCAGGCAGTAATCTTGCCTCCTCCTTAACCTCCTGGGCTAATCTTGCTATTGGAACTAAGTAATCTTTATGCTCCATCTTTCCCTTTGGATAAAAAGTATAATAAGGGATAATCCCAACCTTCTTTAAAGCAATCCTTAAAGCTACATTTTCAAATCTCCTACTAACATATCTGTGATAAACATGCTGATTATAGACATAAATATTATTTGTTCTCAATTTTTTAACCGCCTCTTTAACATCTGGTGTTATCTCATAACAACTCTCTACATGCGTTGAAATCATTAAACTCTTTTCAAAACTACCCAACAACTCAGCCAATTCATCTGTTATTCTCATTGGGGCTGTTACTATTGTTCTTGTTCCAAATCTAACCCCAATAACATGGTTCATTTCAGAAACTCTATTTAACATCCTTTCAATTGCCTTGTCATTTAAGCTAAATGGGTCTCCTCCTGTGATGAGGATTTCAATCATAGAGTCGTGTTCAGCAAACCAATCCAATGCCCTCTCAACCTTTTCCCATCCAGGAAATGCTTTGGCATCAAAGTCCTGAACCATCCAATTCCTCTGGCAATAAACACAAATCTGTGGGCATGATTCATATGGCTTAATTATTGCTATGGTTACATATCTCCTTGTTACCAAGTCAATTGGTGAAGTGTCATGTTCCCCCATAAAGTCAAATGCTATATCCCTATCCTCCTTATGCTCAATCATCTTCTCAACATACCACTCTGGTGGAATAACCTGCCTTCTAACAGCTAAATCTTCAACATAAGGATTTTCAAAGTCAAATAAGTGGAGGTAGTAGGGGGTTAATCCAAATGGTATGCCATTTTTTACAGCTTTTTCAATAATCTTCAAATCTTCATCAGATATCTTAAAGTTTGTTTCCTCTCTAAGCTCTTCCAATGTTTTTAATCCTTTTAAACCTCTTAATACATTTTTAAACTGCCACTTGTAATTAAACCACTCTTCATCAGTTATTCCAAAAAACTCCTCTAAAATTTCTCTATTCTTCTTTCTCTTTAATATAATTCTTTTGTCTAAACCACTTGGATATCTACTTATATACTCCCTCATAATTTCATAAACCTTATCTAAGAAGTTAGACCTTGCTATTCCTGCTTCCCTACCTTTTATTTTACTGAAATCGATAAATTTAACTCCTTCCTCTAATAATCTCTCCCCCAAGAATCCTAAGGAATAATCTGCCTTTCCAGACATTGCTAAGAATAACTGCTTAAATTCTTCAATAAATCCTTCCCTAATTTCTTTTAATGCCTCGTCATCTCCTTTATATGCCTTCCATAAATATTTTAGTGTGCTGAAACCTGCTAATCTCTCATTATCCTTTGATATTATGTTTAAAAATATCTCAATTGCCTTTAAAGATAGCCACCTATCAACTTCGTTTTTAAACTTAACCCTCCCCGCTCTTATTTCCCACTCTAACTCTTTACAAAATTCAAATAACTTCTCTCTCGCTTCTTCTACACTTTCACTTTCCTCCAAAATCGCTCCAATTTCTGGAATTATATTAAAAATTTCTAAAAATGTTTTATAACTAATGGTTTTACACTCAGTCATGGACTTTATAGTCATAAATATCACCCCTATATCATTAATTTAAATAATTTGATATTGCGTTAATTATTTAAACACTTTTTTATGCTAATAAATAACGATTCTGTCGAAAATTACATTAAATCTTTAAATAAAAAAATAGGTAACCCTTTAGCCAAAAACTCAAAACCTTTAAAAATTAATATCTACTCCATATTAACAATGTCGATAATCATATAAAAATTTTTTTATTTTTTTATTATTTTTAGATTTGGTAATGAAATCTTTTTTATTTTTTAGAATGGTTAAATGATAGATTTAAATATACAATTAAATTAAAAAATTTAAAAAATAAAATGATATATTGAAGCTATCCTACTCTAAATAAATAGCTGGTTTAAATGGAATAGCAAACCTCTTTTTATTTGCCTTATCTTCTCCATTAATTATAACTTCCTCAACACCAAACTCTTTCTTTAAAAACTCCTTGGCACTTTCTAAGACATCGACC
>Ga0256838_1000339_pt1 | contig 30611 bp, 33 predicted proteins | sample 4571419metaG_FD_185978 | JGI IMG/M metagenome (GOLD analysis project Ga0256838, IMG submission 185978) | Hydrothermal vent microbial communities from Guaymas Basin, Mexico - 4571-419 | ecosystem: Environmental > Aquatic > Marine > Hydrothermal vents | place: Mexico: Guaymas Basin | collected... | reverse complement strand
TGTCCATTGATTTCTACAGCCCAATCTTTGCCTTCTACGATGAGTTCTTTATGAGACATAAAAAGTGTTTTAAAGTCATTTAAGTGAATGTGAACATCATTTGCAGGAGAAGACTCTTTGTTACCTCGTACATGGTAGGCTGGACAATGAAGATTTTTTGTAATCTCTTGATAGACAAGGGCATCTTTGTCACCTGCTACATTGTTGTTAAAGTTATCCCCTCCAAAGAGTACACAATCCAAATCAGGATACTCTCTATTGAGATAAGTCACTGCCATTTTAAGGGCTTCAACGCTATCAGCATTGCCCAAATCTAAGTGTGAATCTGTGATATGGACAACTTTAAGAGAGAGGGGTTTGCTCTCTTTGGCTTGGGTAGATACAAGTGGAATAGTAGCAATTACTGCCGCCCCCTTAAAAAAATTTCTTCTTGATAATGTTTTCATTATTTATCTCCTACAGGTATATATGCATAGCCCTCATTTTGTTTATCAATGAGTGCAATGGTTGAATTGGGGATTATTGTAACAAATTTTACTATATCTTTGGCTTTAAGTCCGTGTTTTGTCATACCAACAGCACAGATAAAAAATGTTACATCATAGGTATCAGCCATAGATTTGACACGTTTTTTTAACTCTGTGTAGTTTGCAAGTAAGGATTTGTCTGTTTTGTATTCTGTGGTACTTGGGTCTTGGGTAAAGTATCGGTATGCCCCTCCGTGTATCACTACGCTTACTTCTAGCTCTTGTAGTTTGCCTTCGTAGTAGGCTTTATTTGCGACAATGGCTTTGAGAATTTTTCGTTCAAATACAGCTACATTTTGGGTAGTAAGGTCATAGACTACTTTGGCTGTATGTTCTTGTGCTGATAGCATCGTGAGTGAAGCAAATAGTAGTAATATGGTTTTTTTCATGGTTTTTTCCTTTGTGTTATTTCGTCTTTAATACAGTAATGCCTAAGCCTGTTTTGATAGGATACCCTGCTTTTGCCCACCCTTTGAGTCCACCTTTAAGAGTAGTTGCATGTGTATATCCCATTTTTTTCAATGTTTCAGAAGCCAATGCACCCCGTCCACCATTGCGACAATAGCTGACAATTTGGGTCTTTTTGTTGGGTACTTTTGCTTCTATCTTCCACTCTAGGTTTCCTCGTGTGATAGAAATGAAGTTTTCACTGTTAAATTCATCAGGAGGAATACTTCCCTCGGAGCGTTGCACACTCTCTCTTACATCTAGTACGATAATCTCTTCACCCTCATCAAGCAGTGCTTTGAGCTTTTTAGGAGTCATCTCTCCTACCTCTTTTTGGGCATGTTTAATTAAATCCATCTTGGTTAAAGGCGTAGCAAAGAGTAGTGTAACCATGAGATATGGTAAGAGTAAAATGATTTTTTTCATATTAATTCCTTATGTGATTATATAATTAAGAAGAGTACATTCTTTGACCTATCATAACAAAGTAGTATAAAGAAAATATAAATTCAAAAATAATTTATACTATTTTTATATTATTAGTGCATAATTAGGGTTATACTTTTGTATAATGACTTTGTCTATCAAAAAAGTAGGATAACTAAAATGCCCAAGCATACTGTAAAATACCGTGTAGAAACCTATTATAATAAACTAGCACTGTATGCTATTTTTACTGTATTACTTATTCTTTTTGTCTCTTTTCTTTTCTTTGTTAGAAATGACAAGGCAGACAGATTGATTACTTTAGGAGACCATGTTATTGAGAATTTTCGTACAGGATTAGACTATGAAATGGTCAATTTACTCTCTTTGTCTATGGCACTTTCTGAAGATGGTGAGCTAAAGAATGCCTTGATTTTTGATGATGAGAGCAAAGGCTACCATATTTTATCTAACCTCTCTAAACGCTTCAAAAAATACACACATCTCAAATCTTTACGGATACAAGTACTTACGCCTGACTTTTTTATCTTTGCAAGAAGCTGGAATGAGGGCTTTGAGGGTATGCCTATTTGGTGGTTTAGAGATGATTTAGAGACCTTTACACAAAATAGCAAACCCAAAGTAGGTATGGAGACGGGACGACTCTTGACATTTAAGGCAACCATACCTATACGAAGTGGATTAAAGATTATAGGCTATTTAGAAGTTATTAAATTTATTGATGAGTTTGCCATTAAATTGCGTAAACGTGGCATAGAACTTTTTGCTCTTATGGATGAAAAGTATTTAGAAAAAGCCGAACTCATGAGAGATTTCCCCCGTATAGAAAAATATGTTATTTCAAATCAAAATTTTAACCAACAACTTTTAGGAAAAATAAAAGAAATTGATTGGAAGACATTTTTAAACAAGCCGTATAGCTATGAAGACACTATACTCTACCTCAACGAGCCAATGTATAACGGCGAGGGCAAACAAATTGGACTATACCTCTTGGCTATTTCAGATGACGCACTAAAAAAATTTGAAAAAGAAAACGAGAGAGTTTCCTTTTTTACCCAATTCTCTGATGATGATGTCAAACAAGTAGTCAATGCTTGGGAAAACCCTTATGGAAGTTTTCGTAACCAATATGACAAAGACCTTATTGCCTTTTTACCCAAACTTCAAAAAGAAGATAAATTAAATTTAGAACTTGAAGCCAAATCTATCTTACGTACATATAGTAAAGAAGAGTTAATCGATATGGTCTTAGAAAACAATCACAAAGAGAAAAAAATAGGAGAGATACGATGAAAATACTAATTTTAGAAGACGAAACAATCTTGGCATTGAGTATGCAAGAGTTTTTGGAAGACAGTGGCTATGAAGTCCACTCTTTTGCCAATTCAGATGAAGCCTATAATGCCATTTATGAGCATAGCTATGATTTATTTCTATTAGATGTAAAAGTAGGAGGAGATAAAAATGGTTTTGAAATGCTTGAAGAGTTACGAAAAGATGGCAATAAAACCCCTGCTATCTTTATTACCTCGCTTACCAATATTGAAGATTTAACGCGTGGCTATGAGTGTGGTGCATGTGATTATATCCGTAAACCTTTTGACCTGATGGAGTTAAAGTTACGTATAGCACAAGTGGTAAAAACCTACTGTTTTTCTTCTGTTGATGAATTGATTACTCTACCCTTTGGCTATGCCTATGACATCAAAAAAATGAAGCTTACTTTAGAGGGGAAGAGTATATTACTAGCCAAAACAGAGACCAAAATATTGGAACTACTCATCAAACAACGAGGCTCAGTGGTTAGTTGTGAAATGTTTTGGGAAGAGGTATGGGGTGAGTGGGTAGAATCGGCAAATATACGCGTACAAGTAGGCAACCTGCGAAAAAAACTTGAAAAAGACTTTATCAAAAATGTCCGTGGGGTAGGATATAGTATTGATTTTTAATACCGAAGAGTTTGCCAAAAAATATGCCCTTATCTATACGGCTGTATTGGCTGTACTCTTGATAGTGCCTTTGGTGATTTATATAGGACTACTCTTACAAATAGATGAAGCCAAAGTCAAACTCTCTTTAGAAAATCAAGTAAAACAAATTATCAACTCGATGCAACGCTATGACAACAGTGCTAAGGTGTATCATTTTCCTAGATATAAAGCCTATACAGCCGCACTTTATGACCATACCTATACTACGGTGTTCTCTTCTTTAAACTTCAAGCCCAATTCTTTTACCGAAGGGTTTCATAAAAAGAGAAAGCACTATTATTATGTTTATACCCTTCCTAAAGGGTATTATTTTGCTGCGAATTATTTACTGGTCTCCACCCAACATACAGCCAATAAAATCTATTATTTTGCACTCTCCGTGATGATAGCGATTATTCTTGCACTCTTTATGTTTTCATTTTTACTTCTTAAGAATTTTTCAAAACCCTTTGAAAAGCTCAATACGCAACTAGATAATTTTATCAAAGATTCAATGCATGAGATTAATACCCCTTTGAGTATTATTAACTTAAATATTGATTTATTTACCAATAAACATGGAAGTAACAAGTATTTACAGAGAATGAAATCTGCCTCTAAAACTTTGGCAACGATTTATAATGATATGGATTATTTGGTCAAACAAGGCAGAGTAGAACACACACGAGAGGCACTTAATTTGGGAGAGTTTATCAGTAACCGTATTGATTATTTTCAAGAGGTAGCCAATCTCAAAGAGATTAATCTTATCGTCAGTATTGAAAAAGATATTTATTTTCTTTTTTCCAAAACAAAGTTACAACGCATTGTAGACAATACCCTCTCTAACGCCATTAAATATAGCCATACCAAAACTTCTATTGAGATACATCTTTCTAGCAATAAAGAACATATTACCTTTTTGATTAAAGATTATGGTGTAGGGATAGAGAATGTGCATAAGATTTTTTCGAGATATTATAGAGAAAATGAGTCCAAAGGTGGGTTTGGCATTGGATTGAATATTGTCAAACAAATTATTGATGAAGAGGATATACACTTAGAGGTCATCTCTAGTTTGGGAAAAGGAACTACCTTTCAATATACTTTTATAAAAAAATAATATTATTTTATACTTAGCTATTCGTTTTTACACTTTTTTTACATTAGATTGCTATCATGCTTTTTGAAATACATTAAAAAAGGAGTATGAATGCGTACAAAAATAAAATGTTTAGCCTTAGCAACATTGTTTTTATCGACTTCAGCATCATTATATGCAATGGATTTGACAAAAGCTTATGATATGCCAGAGGCCACAAAATTAATCAAAAAAGATTTATTTCCAGCAGCTAAAAAATTTACAATGCCAAAAAGTTGTAATTTAACAGATGCCAATGCTATTGCCAGAGGAGATTTTATGTTTAACAATCTTAATGGTAAAAAAGCCAAAGGTAAATTACCTGCAGGACTTGCAAAGTTTGTTGAGAAGACAGGTAAAGACGGAAAAGTAAAAAAGAAGCCTAAACAGTATGGTAACTGTATCGCTTGTCATGACATAGAAGGCAGTAAAGGTGCAGGTAATATCGGTCCTAGTCTTGTAGGATATAAAGCGATGTTCATAGATACGAAAGCAAGAGATGCACAGTTTGTCTATCAAAAGATTGCTGATCCTCGTATTGACAATGCTAACACACATATGACAGTAAACTTAACAACAGGACTCTTTAACGAACAAGAGATTTGTGATTACACAGCGTATGTTGTATCTGTAAAAAATAAAAAATAAAATAGAAGGATAAACAGAATGAAAAGAAGAAATTTTATAAAAGGTTTTTGTGCCGCATCAGCAGTAGCAGTAACAATGACACCCTCAGTACTTTTAGCAAAAGATGCACCTAAAAGTGCCAATCAACTTACATTAGATATGGCGATTAAAGCGATTACAGGTGGGAAAGATGTAGCCCAAAGTGATAAAGTATCCTTAACTGTACCAGAAATTGCAGAAAATGGTGCTGTTGTCCCTGTAAAAGTACATGTAGAATCTCCAATGACAGATGCCGACCATGTAAAAGCCATTCATGTCTTAGCAAGTAAAAACTCCAATTCACGATGTGCTGATGTAATGCTTACACCACTCAATGCCAAAGGCTACTTTGCTACACGTGTTAAATTAGGTGGAACACAAGATATAGTTGCGTTGGTTGAGATGAGTGATGGGACTTTCCTTAAGGCTTCTAAACCAGTCAAAGTAACTATCGGTGGATGTGGTTGATACATCTTTAATCAGAGAAAAAAAGCGTGAGTAAAAACATAAAATATTTAAAGGATTAAAAATGGCAGAAGCTAGAAAATCAATGATAAAATTTAAACCTAAAAAGTTTAAAGTAGACGATATAATTAAAATAGATTTTATTGTAATTCATCCAATGGAAACAGGTATGAAAAAAGATAAAAAGACAGGGGAAATGAAACCTGCACATTTTATTGACAGTATTACTTTCTCTTTAGATGGAAAACCATTTACAACAATGAAAGTATGGGAAACGGTTTCTACGAACCCTTATTTTTCAGTGAATTTAAAAGTACCAGGTAAAGGTAAAATCACTGTAGATTATACAGATAATATGGGCGAGAAAAACACAAAGAGCAAAAAACTTAAGCCAAAAGGATAAGTCATGAAAAAAGTATTATTATCATTGGCTTTTTTGGGTACGATGGCAATGCTTCAGCTTAATGCTGGAGAACAATTTGCTATGAGTGACGCAGACAGAGCTATGTATGAAGAGATGTTAGAGAACAACCCTGCTGATATTTTTGTAGAAGAAGGTGGTGAAATTTTTGAAGAAGCTTTGGGTGGAGAAGAAGCTTTTGCTAAATTTTTGGAAGTCAGTGAAAAAGACTTACCTAAATATATTGCAGGATTTCCAAGATATATCAAAAAATTGGGCAATGTCGTAGGTATTGACCAAGTGATACAAGCCATGCAAGTCTCCATTGGCAAAGAAAAAACCAAACTCAAATCAGGTAAAATGTTTTCTATGTTAGCCTATGTAAAATCATTGGCAAATGATGAACTTATTAACATTGATGTAGAAGCTGATGAGCATATCAAAGCCTCTTATACTTTGGGTAAAACCACTTATATGACAGCAAGAGGAGGCAGAGGACTCGCTTGTAACTCTTGTCACTCTGCTGATATTGTAGGAAAAGTGCTTAGAACACAACCTCTACCTGATTTGGGAGAAGTAGCAGTAGCTGGAACTTGGCCTGCGTACCGTATGACTAAATCAAGCCTAAGAACACCTCAAAGAAGATTTCAAGGTTGTATGAAAAATGCCCTTCTAAAAGTCATTCCTATTGGCTCTAAAGAGATGATAGCACTTGAAGTCTATGTGGCAACGTTGGCAAAAGCGAAAAATAAAAAAATCGCTATTCCTGGTTTAAAAAGATAAGGGGGATAAGATGGAAATAGACAGACGAGACTTCCTACAAATCGCCGCATCTTTAGGACTCATAGGGGTTGCTAGTAGTACCAATATCTTTGCAGGTGAAGCAGGAAAAGAACGTATTAAACAGCTTACTTTCTCTGATGTTGTAAAGTTCAAAGCCAAAGGGAAAGCAACGATTTTACATATCTGTGATTTACACGCCCACCTTAAGCCTCTGTATTGGAGAGAACCTTCTACTTTAATCTCTGCAAAAAACTTGGTGGGGACACCTGGGTTTATTTGTGGTGAAAGCTTTCAAAAGTATTATGGTATTCAAGCAGGGTCATTAGATGCGTATTTTGATACACATAATGACTTTACAGAACTTGCCAAAAAGTTTGGAAAAATGGGTGGTATTGCACACATGAAACCAATCATTGACCATGTCAAAAAAGAAAGAGGCAAAGAGAATGTTCTTTTGCTTGATTCTGGTGATACTTGGCAAGGTACAGCTGTTGCACTCAAAACTAGAGGTGAGGCTATCGTAGATGCCCAAAACTATCTAGGTGTTGATGTGATGGTTGGACACTGGGAATTTACCTATGGTAAAGAACGTGTCCATGAACTTATTGGCAAATTCAACGGAGAATTTATCTCTCAAAATGTTATAGACAATGACCCTTTTTCTGATGACTTTGAAGAACTTATTTTTCCTCCATATTCTATCAAAGAGATAGGTGGAGCAAAAATTGGTATTATCGGTCAATCTTTTCCTTTTACTTCTACAGCGAACCCTAAGAAGTTTACAGAAGGTTGGAGCTTTGCTTTACGTCATGAATCTTTGCAAGAGTATGTCAATATGCTTAGAAAAGAGAAAAAAGTCGATGCGATTATCGTACTGAGCCATGATGGCTTTAGTGTTGACCAAGAGTTAGCCAAAAAAGTCAAAGGTGTAGACTTCATCTTAAGTGGTCATACACATGACCCTAGCCCTGAGCCTATTATTGTCAATGATACCGTGATTTTAATCTCTGGTAGTCATGGTAAGTATATCTCAAGACTTGACCTTGATATTCAAGATAAAAAAGTAGCAGATTATAGTTTTAAGCTTATTCCTGTGGCATCTAATCTTATTCCTGCTGATAAAGTTGGTGTGGACTTGGTAGAAAAATGGTACAAGCCGTACAATAAAGAGCTCAATGAAGTGCTAGGAAAAACCAAAGGGCTTCTCTATAAAAGAGATACTTTTTATTCTACCTTTGATTCACTTATCGGTATGGCAATTGAAGATGAAATGAAATCTGATATTAACTTTAACCCAGGGTATAGATGGGGTACAACTGTACTCCCTGATGGCGATATTCTCAAAGACAATGTCTATGAGATGACAGCTATTACCTATCCTGAGGTCTATACTTTTGACCTCAAAGGTGAAGTGATTTTTAAACTCATGGAAGATATTGCTGACAATGTATTTAATGCAAATCCACTCTTACAACAAGGTGGGGATATGAGTAGAATTACGGGTGCGAGTTATAGTATCACAATTTCTGCTCCTTCGGGCAAAAGAATTTCTGATTTTATGATAGGAGGCAAGCCTATTGATATGAAGAAAACCTATAGAGTATCTTCATGGGGTGGAAACTTACAAAATGTAGGTGAAAACCTTGATGAAAAAGCCATTCGTCCTGTGTATGAAGTCGTGAGTGATTATATTCGTAAGCAAAAAATTATTGATATTCCAATGGAATCAAATGTGAAAGTTTTGGATATGGATTGTGGTTGTCCTGTCAAGGGAGCAACTTGTTCTTAGGGTAAGTTTTATTAAGACGAAGTATGTTAGGTTTGTGAAGTAACACATAAGAATTATAGCAGATAAATTCTGCTTTTATAAGACAAGGAATAGAGATGAACAAGGGAATGATTAAATTAAGTTTAATTGCAGGTACAGTACTTCTAAGTGGTACAGTAGCCAATGCAGGAGGTGAACTAAAAGTCACAGAGCCAATGGTAGATATAGAAGAGCCTAAAAAAGTAGATGAGTGGAAAAGTAAACATAAATTCTTTGGTTTTTCACAAATTGGACTTCAATTTGGAGATGGTGCAAAAAAAGGTGATAATGCAGATGTTGGATTCGATTTTGACCGTATCCGTCTAGGATGGAAATATTTTTCAGGACCATTAGCGGCTAAAGTATTTTTAGATTTTGCTAAAAAAGGTTCTGATAATGGTTCTGTAGGTGTGCCAGATTTGATTAAAGATGCATTCATCGCTTATAAATTTGATGATGCAATGGTACTTAAGGCAGGGGTTATCAAAACACCAGTTGGTATGGGCTTTACTATCCCAGGATGGAATCTTGATGTCATTAAACGTGGTTTTGATAAAAAACTAGCATTTGAAAGAGCCGCAGGTATTATGATTTCTGGTCGTGATATTGGTTTTGGTAACAATGGTAAAGTCAATGGTCTTGAAATGGGACATGAAAGACCTTGGAAAGGTTTTGGATATGACCTTATGATTTCTAGTGCGACAGGTCGTTCTGGTGCTGTAAATTCAAAAGATGAAGATGGGAATGTATATAAAGCAAATCAGTCCAATGGATATATGGGTCGTTTGATGTTTGATTGGGGTCAAATTCTTCACACAGAAATTGGCTATGGTGAAATCGCAGGAAATACAGATGGTTCAGGTGAAGATTACAAAGTACTGAACATGGGTATTGATTCTCACTTTGAAGGTGCAAATGTAAAAGCTGAATACTATGATGTACAAAATATCAGAGGTACAGCTGGTTGGGATATGAATACTTTAGCGTTAACAGGAACTTATTATCTTACAGACACTATTGAGTTTGCTATCAAAGATATTCGTGGTACAGAGACACGTAACGGTGTAGATTCTGATGCAGCCAATACTTATATTGGGTTCAACTATTACATCAATCCTAAAAATAATAAAATGGATAGAAAAGCAAGAAGAGGCAGAAACAGACATAGAATTCAAGTGAATTATGTACTTGCTGATGTAGATACAGACTTCAAAGGTGTAGGTGCATTGTTTAAAGATGATACTATCCTTTTACAGTATCAATTTAAGTTTTAGAGTAAAGGTTAGCAGTTGAAAATATTTTATACACTCCTGCTAACGCTCTCTTTTAGTTTTGGTTTTGAATACAATCTTAAACCACAAAAGGTTACAGAAGGTGTTTATTGTTTTTTTGGTAAGCTTGAAAATATAAACAAGCAAAATGCTGGAAACATGGTAAACACTTGTTTTATACAAACAAAAGAAGGTTTCATTGTCATTGACAGTGGGCCTACGTATGCCTATGCACAACAAGCCTACACACAAATGCAAAACATTGCAAAACTACCTGTAAAATATGTCATTAATACCCATGACCATGATGACCATTGGCTAGGAAATAGTTTTTATAAATCTAAAGGTGCTTTATTGATAGGTTCAAAAACCTATGAACAAAATGTCTTTGAAGGTATGCAAACAAGAATGCACAGAGTTTTAGGAGATAGACTTTATCAAAATACTAAGATTGTTACTTTAGATAGAGTTATAGACACAGCATATACATTTAAAGTAGGCGAAGAGAACATAGAGATTAAGAAATTAGTAAAACAAGGGCATACGCAAGGAGATTTAATTGTGTTTCTGCCTTCAAAGCGTACGATATTTGTAGGGGACTTGGTCTTTAATGGACGGCTTACTTCTTTGCGAGATGGCTCACTTATGGGTTCAATAGAAGCCTTAGAAAAGATTGATGCCTATGATGCAAAATATATTATCGCAGGGCATGGCTTTAATACAGATAAGAATGCAACAAAGGCACTCAAAACCTACCTCTTAGAGATAAAAGAAAAAGTTCAAAAAGCTTTAGATGAAGATATAGGTATGGAAGAGATTACAAAAAAAGTACCTATGTTAGCCTATGAAAAAATGAAGCTTTATGATGTCTTGCATAAGAACAATGTATTAGATGCCTATAAAGAATTAGAAATGATAGAAGAAGACGAGGATGAAGAATGAAAATACTATGCTTACTATTTTGTGCCAGTTTGATACTTATAGCCAATGAAGGTAAAATGCTTTTTGATAAACATTGTCTCTCTTGTCACCAAACTTTTATCCCTATGGATGAATTAAAAGAAAATTTTTTAGATGCGAACAATAGTCTATTGAACCTCAAAGCCCCTACACTCAATCAACTCTCTTATAGGCTCAAACAGCGTATCGGTGACCCCAAAGGTGATGAGGATATACATCGTATGGAAGTCATAGCCTTTATGAGTGATTATGTCTATGCTCCAGACAAAGACAAAAGTGTCTGTCTTGATGATGTCATGCAATATTTTAATACCATGCCCTCTCTCAAAGGAAAGGTAAGCGAAGAAGCATTAGAAGAGATAGGGATGTACCTCTATAATGTTAAAAATAAAGTCAAAGAGACACAAGGTCTCAAATATAAAGGTCTTGAAAATGCTTTAGCTTTGGCAAAAAAAGAGCATAAAACGATTATCATCAAAGCGATGACTAAAGACTGCCACTTTTGCCGTAAGATGGAGAAAGAAGTGATGCAAGATAAAGAGGTCATACAACGCATCAAAAAGGACTTTATTCTTTTAAATATTGATGTCTCTCAACAGAGCTTACCTTTAGGGCTTAAAGCTGAACTTACCCCTACTTTTATCTTTATTGATGACGAAGCACACGTTTTGATGAATGTACCTGGTGCATGGAATAAAAAAGATTTTATCTCCTTATTAAAAGAGATACACGCATACACACAAAAGGATAAAAAATGAAATATATTATAAAAAGCTTCTTACTCTTACTCTGTTTTCTACACTATGGTCATGCAGAAACAGAGTTTGCCACTCCCAAACCCTCTATAGACAATCCTAGACAAATTGTTTTTCCTCTCATGAGTGCAGACAAAGACGCTATCAATCATATTTTGTCTTATGTCAATAATGTGATGAAATTTTATAGACCAGAAAATAGTGAATTTGCTGTAGTCGCCTATTCACAAGGGATAAAAGCCCTACTCAAAAGCCAAGACAAAGAGATTATCAAAAGAATAGAAGCCTTGATGACCTATGATGTAGAGTTTATTATCTGTGGCAATACCATGCGTACACTCAAAGTCAAAGAGAGTGAAGTCTTACATGATGTAGAAAAAGTCACAGCAGGGATAGTAGAACTCATAGAAAGACAAAAAATGGGTTGGACGTATATTCGCCCATAATTTTACATATTTTTTATACTTTAGTGTTACTATATTATTATCATAAATAATAAGGATACCTAATCATGAAAATAGTAAGCAAATGGATACTTTGTACCTCAATGGTACTTAGTAGTGTAATAGCAGGAAATAGCCCAAGTGATATTAAAGTACTTAGTTCTATCAATACAGATGGGGAAATCACACCCAAGACCATCGAGACAGCTTTAGAAAAAGCAGGGTTTACCGTCTCAGTGAATAGAGATATGAATAAGCCTTTTATGAAGCAATTTAAATCTTCTAACTTTGACACCTATAATCTTTTGACTTTTTATCAAAAAGAGACTGTTTTAAAATTGGCAAAAAAGTACCCTCATGTAGGGCTTTTTGCTCCTATGAGTCTTTCTATTTATAGCAAAAAAGGTGAAAATACGATTTCTGTTTCTTCTTTGTCTGCTGAAGCGATGGCAAAGATTATGAATGCTCCAAGTGATGACAAAACTTTACAAGATTTACATGCATTGGTTCAAAAGACTTTAAAAGGTGCTATGCCCAAAGCTGTACTTGATACTCCTACATACACCACACAAAAACCTCAAGGAGCGTTGGTCACAGAGGTAAGTATGGAAATGGATAAAGAAGAATGGGAAGATGAATTAGACGAACTCAAAATAGGATTTGAAGGAGAACTTGCCCTCAAAGGGTTTGTGATGGCTGGGTTCAATAGCTTAGGTGATGAACTTGAAGAAGCCAATTATGAAGCCTATGATTTTTATGAAGTCTATTCTATCTGTAAATTGGTTGTAATTTACACCATCGCACAAAGCCACCCTGAAGCAGGTGCGTATGCTCCTTGTTCACTCTATTTTAGTAAAAAGAAAGACGATACCATACTACATATTGCCTTCCCTTCTGTCTATAATTGGATGTCTTCAATGGCAATTGATAAAGAGAGTGATGTTAAAGTACTTAAAAATGCACAAACAGGTATGGAAAGCCTTTTGAAAGAGTTGACTTCAGAGTAAAGAGGAAGATATGCCTAAGATTATTACCTATCAGTAGGGGTACTATCTTTGAAACACTAAACTTTTTACCTTCATCTCTTTATTCTCAAAAGGTTCAATGATAACATCTATATCGTTGAGCTTATAGCCTAAAGGAAAGCCCACTGCCGAACCTTTGGCAGTACTTTCTAAGATATAATACTTACGCCCATTGACCCATAACCCTTTTTTGTGAGCGATACGATTATCTTCCAAAGGGACAATCACAAAGATATGTTTAGGCACTAACACAAAATACGCTTCTATCTCTAAGGCATGAAGCAAAGAGAGTAGAAGATTACTTTTATCATCACAATCACCAAAGTTTTGAGCCATTGTTTTTTGAGCAGAGTAGCGTTGAAATGTTTCGCTATAGTAGGGAATATGACTTACATAATCCAACACAGATTGCACCTGACATAGCCTAGTAGTACAGTGTTTTGTGAGAGTATGGGCTTTGTCTTTTATCTCTTTTGAGACAGAAACATAAGAAGTATAAAACCCATCATCCGTACCAATTTGGGTCTTAGAAACAATATCTAACGCCCTTACCGTCAGATAAACAAACCCCATAAAAGCTAAAATCATAAAAAAAATAGAAATATTTTTAGCCCATTTATCTTGCATCTATTACTCTTTTGTTCTCAAGAATCACTATTTCCTTCTCCTATAACTCAATGCTTCTAATATATCTTTTTTTGCTATTTTCTCATGGGCATTCAAATCAGCAATGGTACGCCCTATCTTTTTGACCGAAGCGATGCTTCTGTGTGAGAGTCCAAATTTACTTATGGCAGATTCTAGTATCTTTTGTGCGTCATTGTCTAGAATACAATAGGTTTCAATCTCGTCTTCTGTGAGTTTACCATTGAGGTGTTTTTGTAATCGTCCTTTTTGTAAGGTAAAGGCATCTATGACTGCGTGGTGCATCTCTTGTGAACTTATATCGCCTTGGTCTGTGCTTTGGACTTCTTGCATCACAACAAACAGATCTATACGATCCAAAAATGGGTCAGATAGCTTGTTCGCATAGCGTTTTATCTCCATTTCAGAACAGCGACAGGCATGAACTTTGGAAAGTAAATTACCACAAGGACAAGGATTTTGAGCAGCGACAAACATAATGTCTGCTTCATATTCTATCTTGGCATTGACACGGGCTATATGTACCTTTTTGTCTTGTAAAGGTTCTCTCATGGCTTCTAATACTTGCTTAGAAAAGTGTGGTATCTCATCGAAAAAGAGTATGCCCTTAGATGCCAATGCCACTTCTCCTATCTTCGCTTGACCTGACCCACCTCCAAATATGGATGCCGAAGTAGCCGTATGATGGGGGCTTCTCATGGGGCGTATGGCTTTAAAATTAGGGGTTTGCCCATCTAAGAACTGATGCTTTGCAATAGAGAGTAATTCTTCTTCTTGCATAGGAGGGAGTATGTCTTTTATCCGTTTGGCTATCATACTTTTACCACAACCAGGATTACCCTCCATAAAAAAATTGTGCATACCAGCTGATGCGATAAGTGCCGCACGCTTGGCAACGATTTGCCCTTTGACATCTTTAAAATTACTTGCATAATTTTTTTCATAATAATAATCTTTATCGTTAATCCTAAACGATTGGGCATCATAAGAGAACTTCTCTACATTAGAAGTAAAATTACCCTCTTTAATCAGTCCAATCGCTTCATTTAAAGAACTTACAGCGATAAAGTCTATCCCAGAGATATGGCTTAGATACGTGATAGCTTCTTTAGGGACAATCGCTCTTTTTATCACCCCTTGTTCTTTGAGTGAGAGTATCAAAGGAAAGAGCATAGAGCTACTCTTCACACGTCCATCAAGCCCTAGCTCTCCAAAGACAAATAACCCCTCTTCTTCAAAGCTTTTTTTATGCAAAGCAATCAAAAGTGCTAGAGGTAAATCAAAGTGAGATCCATTCTTTCTAACCTCAGATGGAGACAAACCAATAGTGATTTTAAGTGGAGGAAAGACAAAGGCATTAACAAGGAGTGCTGATTTTACACGCTCTTTGGCTTCTTGAATATCAGCTGAGGCTAACCCTACTATAGCAAAACCAGGTAAGCCCTTAGTAAAGGTCGCTTCGACATCTATTACTTTGGCATCTACACCCTCTAGCGTGGCACAGGTAAGCCTATTGACAATTGCTTCATTTTTGGGTTTTTGTTTGATTTTGATGTTGGTTTTTTGTGGAGTACCACTATCTGTTTTTGCATTCATAATGGTATGATGACATAATTTAAGCCAAAAGGTTAAAAATATGTCAAATTGACATATTTTTAATATCGAGTCTTGCCTATATAGGTAAAACTCTAATGTTTGTATCTAGTTTTTCTTTGAGTATGTTTTCGATAGCAAAAAGTGTCCCTGTACTCGAACTAGCACAGCCAGAACACGCACCTAAGTAACGGATATAAATATCGATATTTTCACCATTTTCTTTGATGTCAAGTATTTCCATATCTCCACCATCCATGATAAGCATTTGTCTGATATGAGCATCTACCACGGCATCTACAGCTTTGATACGTTGTACGATAGTCATACTAGCAAAATCTTTTGTAGAAGAAGTAGCACTTTCATTGCCAATAGTAGCTTTTCCTGCTAGTTTTTCTTTTTCGTACTCTTCGAGTAAATCCACAAGATAAATATCTTTTTCTTCATGACCACCAGGACGGATACATGATTTACAAAATGCCCCTGCTTTGGTATAGTCCGTAATCTGTTCCACCGTAGTCAAGTCATTAAGACGAATGACTTCTTGGAGTGTAGAAAGTGTGATTCTTGCACATTCACATACGATAACTTCTTCTTCAAAGCTCTCCATATCTACGCCCTTATACTGAGCCGCTGCCTTTTTAATAACATCATACGCCATCACCGAACAGTGCATCTTTTGTGGTGGCACAGCAGGTGTATTTATATCATCACGCATGGCAAGTTCGACATCAATATTGGTAATTTTCACTGCTTCATCTACTGTTTTATCTTTACACAATTCAGCCATAGTATCTGATGATGCAATCGCTGTACCACATCCAAAACTTTTGAATTTAGATAAAAGTATCTTGTCTGTTTCTGGGTCAACTGCCCAATAAAGACGCACAGCATCTCCACAACTCTCTGCTCCAAAGTCTGCTACGATAAGTCTAGCACCCATCTCTTTGGCTTGTTCTTCTGTAATTTCACCCATATTTTGTGGGTTATTCATAAGGTCTGTTACCTTGTCACTGTACTCATCCCAGATGGTACCACCTATTAAACTATCAATTCCCATTTTATTTCCTTTAATTATTTTTTTAATACTGTATAGCGTTCTATTAATGGTGATGAGCGTCTAATCCACTCTCATGACCTTCTGGAGCATATGCATAAGAGCTTGATATGCCTCTAAGCCTAATCACAGCCGTTTTTACAACATTCAATGTATAATCCAACTCTTCTTGTGTCGTATATCGACTTAGTGAAAAACGTATCGCTGTATGAGCCAAATCCTCAGCTGCACCGATAGCCTCCATCACAGAATTGGCTTCAAGGTCTTCACTTGCACACGCTGAACCTGTACTCGCCCCAATCCCTGCACGATTTAAGTCCCATAACATTGATTCGCCTTCTATCCCTCTAAATGAAATTAGTATCGTATTGGGTGTTCGTTTGTTTCTAGGCGTGACCACAAACGTATCTTCAAGTTTGAGCAATTCATCTTCAAAGTCATCTCTCATCTCTCTAATCTCTGTCATCTCAAAATCTAGTGCATCCACTGCCGATTCGATGGCTTTACCCATCCCCACAATACCTGCAACATTGAGTGTACCAGAACGGTATCCACCCATTTGTGAACCACCATGAAGCAAAGGCATAAGCTCTTTACCTTTTTTGATATACAATGCCCCTACACCTTTAGGTCCATGAAATTTATGGGCAGAAAAGGTCAAATAATCCACATTGAAAGACTGTACATTCACAGGTAATTTACCTATGGCTTGTACAGCATCTGTATGAAAAAGTACACCATGCTCTTCACAAATGTCACCAATCTCTTCTACAGGGAAGATAGCACCTGTTTCATTGTTCGCCCACATCACAGAGACCAATGCTGTCTTGTCTGTAATATTGTCTCTCACGGCTTCTACCTCTACGATACCCTCACTATTGATAGGTAAATACGTAACTTTACAGCCCATACTCTCTATCCATCTAGCCGTTGCAATAATAGAAGGGTGTTCTACTTCTGATACCATAATATGGTTCTTTTTACCTGTAAGAATATACTCAAAATAGATAGATTTAAGTACCCAGTTATTACTCTCTGTTGCACAAGAAGTAATCACTACAGAGTCATTTCTAGGAGAATTAATCCCTGCATATATCTTTTCCATACCCGTTTTTATCCCTGGGTGTGTATCAGAAGCAAATGCGTGAAGTGAGTTAGGATTACCATATTTTTGAACAAAGTATGGTTCCATCTCTGCAAAAATTTGTGGGTCTACAATAGTTGTGGCGTTATTATCTAAATAAACATTCATTTTTTTCCTTTGAAAACGAGTCTCATTTTAATTAAGACCTATTTAGTCCTAATTGCTTTTTTGCATGATACGCTCTTAATCTTAATCTAACATAAATTCTTTGATTAAATAGGATGATTATACTCTTAAATGATTTATTAAATAGCGTTACTATGAGTAAATCCCTTATATTTCACACAAAAACCCTACCCCATTCCATAGGCTAACCTCAGCAACCTAAAAATGTGAAGGTGCTGGGCTATTGATAAGGGTATAAAACTCATTGCGTGTGCGTTCATCACTTTTAAAGAGTCCTCTTAGGGCTGAACTTACCGTGGTGGAGTTAATCTTTTGTACCCCTCTCATTTCCATGCACATGTGACGGGCATGGACGACGACGGCTACGCCTTTAGGTTTGATAGTCTCTAGTATGGCATCGGCTATCTGTTCGGTCATTTGCTCTTGTATCTGTAAGCGTCTGGCATACACGTCGACAATGCGAGGGATTTTGGAGAGTCCTACCACTTTGCCATCTGGGATATAGGCTACATGAACACGTCCTATGATAGGGAGAAGATGGTGTTCACAGGTAGAATAAAATTCTATATCTCGTACCAAAACCATCTCATCGTTACTTGTCGTAAAAAGTGCTTGATTGAGTATCTCTTTTGGGTCTTGGCTATAGCCCTCTGTGAGAAATTTCCACGATTTAGCTACACGGCTAGGTGTTTTGAGCAACCCCTCTCTGCTAGGGTCTTCTCCTAAAAGTTCCAATACTTTCGTTATCGCTTGTTCAAATTCTTCTTCTTTATGCATCTATAATCCTATCTATATTAGTGTCATATTATATCTAAAACTTTATTTTTAGGGTATTTTATTGTCTTTTACATCCCCTATCTTCACTATAAATCCCACCTACTTTTGTAAATATCTAATATCATGACTTAGATTTCACTTCTTTGTGTTGACGCATTAATTGTGGTAATCCCATAAAAAACTCTATCATAGCACTAACTCCACCTATGAGTAATGTTCTAATGGCAATCCAAGGTCGTGGTTTAACAATATCATAAAAATCTTGTTTTTCAATAATATCTGTATCTATCTTTTCTAAAATAGCTTTTAAGGCATCTATATTTGTCCAATTTGCTCTAAATTTCACTACCCCATCTGTGCCTATGACATAGGTCATATTTGGCATACTACCATATAAATTATGAGCATTACCATCAAGGCTATCTATCAAAATTTCTCTTTGCTCATTATAATATTTATCCGTCAATTTAGCGTGACTTATTTTTTCTTCCATCGTTTTAACACTTTGCGTTTTTCCACCTGGATGTGCTTCACGAATATATAAAAGTAAAAAATGTACATTTGGATATTCTTTTTGAAGTTTATTCATCTCTATAGTTGTGTTTGCATACATAGGGCAAGTAATACTTCCTGTATCTAGGACAATGGGTTTATCCAAATAATCAGAAAGAAAAACCTCTTTTCCTTCTAAAGTTGTTGCTGAAAAATCAATATATTTTTCACCAGCTTTAGGTCCATTAAATATGGTGAAGTTATAATCTCTTGGATTAAAATGTTGATAATTATATTCTGTATCGCTCATATTGTTTGCCTTTTTGGGATGAAATATTTTAGCTTTTTTATGCTTTTGTTTTATGTTTGAAATAATAATTACCATGACATCTTTGTAGCATAAACCATTCTCCTTAAAATTCTGTGATACTATAGCAAAATTATTTTTTCATCTACTTTAGAAATGGTTAGTTTTTGTATCTCTACGATACATCTATAGACTCAAAAGATTCAAATTCCCAAAGCTAAGAAGTCTATTATAACTTTTTTAGAATTTTGGATAAATTAGAGATAAACAGATTTAATCTTAATTTGATATACTAGAAATATAGACTTAAAGGAATTGGCGATGACTACAATGACACTTAAAATTGAGGATACAAGTCAAGATATAATAGAAGCATTTAAAATCATGGCTTCACATTTTAAAGGTGTCTCTTTTGAAATTGACAAAGAAGAGACAAAAGAAGAAGTATTAAGTAGTTTTAGAACAAGCATGAAAGATATTGCTAGTGGAGAAGCCATAGAAAATGCTATCTCTTCTGAGGATTTTTTGAAAGAAATTTCTCATGGCTAAGGTAGCTATTTTTCAGAATTTTCGTAGGAAATTTAAAAAAATACACAAAAAGAATAAAAACCTTCATAAAGATATTGAAACACTCATTCATAATTTGGAAAAAGAGCCTAACAAAGGTACTTTTTTAGGTCATGGAATATATAAAATCAGAATGGCAAACTCTAGTAAAAATATTGGAAAAAGAGGTGCTTTTAGAATTATCACTTATTATATAGATGTACAAAATATTGTCTATTTAGTAGAGATTTATGAAAAAAGGTAACCATTCAGCATACAACAATTTTTTCTTAAAATAATATCTATTTTAAATAAAAAGTCACTATTAATATAGAAAAAGCTTATTGTTTAAGCTAAAAAGTACATAAATATACTCTAATTAGAGGTTTTTTGGAGTGATGCTGAATGGTTACGAAAAAAGTACGATTGAAAGTATCGCTATTGATAGACTCATAAATATTGTTGAAGATGAGATTTAAAATATCTGAAGACCGTACAATAAACTGTGTAACCCCAACATTAATTGACAACATACTATAGCAAAATTATTTTAGACAACGACTAAAATCTAAAAAGAGTGTAACAATTTTTTCATCTACTCATTTTAATGCCTTTTTTTTGAGGTGAAATTATTCTCTTGTTTAGTTGGATTTAGTGGTACTAGCAACTCTTAAATAGGTACGAAACCAATCCCTGCTTGAAGTAGATGATGCTATAATATCTGCACTAAAAGATGGCTATACACAAGCTAAGATTGCAAAGTTTATTGGTGTTTATAGGTCTTTGGTTTGTAAGATTGTTAAGGGGAGGTAGTGGAGATTCAACGCCTGACCTGTAAATTCGTAAATTGTAAATTGACCCGTAAATTTGTCAAATGGTAAAGTTTAAAAGGTCTATCATAATGGCAGGGGTGTTTTTCAAACAATCAACAAAGTTTAATCTTATATTAAGTGGGGGGGGTAATATAATTATTAAGAAAACTAAACTAAAAAGGAACGATATGAGACCCATCAACACAAAAACCATACTCTACTCACTAAGCATAGCAACCATACTAGCACTAGTAGGATGTGGTAATAGTGGTACAACTGCTACATCACCTGCCCAAGTAGTAGGAGAACTCCCTATAGCTATAGCAGGTGAAGATACCACAGTAGAGGAGGGTACTAGTGTCACACTAGATGCTAGTAGCAGTAGTGACCCCGATGGTACTATAGTCTCCTATGAGTGGCAGACACAGAGTGGCGAGGGTATAGCAAGTATAGAGCCTACACTCTCTCTAGGATCTCTAGCAGTAGGTGTCTATACCGCGACACTCCTAGTGACAGACAATGACGGCAACACAGCTACAGACAGCATCATCATCACAGTAATAGAGAAAGTGACAGAAGAGGCTGAAGCAGACAAACCAGTAGTTGTCCCTGTTACCAACAAAGTACCAGTAGCCCAAGCAGGAGTAGACCAAAACATCGTAGAGGGTGATACTCTCCACCTAGATGGAAGTGCTAGCTCTGATAGTGATGGTACTATAGACAAATATGAGTGGTATAAGTCTACTAATCCTAACTCTACAGTACTAGGAAAAACATATACTATCACAGGACTCACAACAGGTACATATACTATCACACTCAAAGTCACTGACGATGATGGAGCTACAGCTACAGATAATATGATAGCTACAGTTACTACCCCAGTAGTAGCAGACTGCCCTGACAATACAGCATACATCACACACAACGGCACCAACTACTGTACAGTTACTTCTCCTCACACAGACAAAGTATGGCTCGATAGAAACCTAGGGGCTACACAAGTATGTACAGCTTTTAATGATGAAGCTTGTTATGGTGACTACTATCAGTGGGGTAGAAACTATGATGGGCATCAAGTAGGTACGAGTGGTACTACAGAAACATTGGCAGATAATGTAACCACTGTAGGAAACGGAGACTTTATCAAAGTAGATTTTAACTCAAATGATTTGGCTTCTGGCGATGCAGATCATGATGGAGCCATAAGAAAAGCAAACTGGTCAAAAATAGATGGCACCTCTGTATGCCCTACAGGATACAGAGTACCGACAAAAGAAGAACTTGAAAATGAGACGACAGGAGCCTCATCAGCAGTCGGAAACAGAGATGATGCATTTAATAGCTTCTTGAAGTTGCCGTCAGCTGGCTACCGCGATTTCAATGACGGCCGCTTGAGCGGTCAGGGGATTAACGGTGACTTGTGGTCTGCCTCTTTTGATCGTTATGGCTCGGGTAGCTTGAACTTCACTTCGAGTGAAGCAAACTGGTACGACAACAACGCTCCTGCCAACAGTCAAGCGGTGCGGTGTCTGAGGGATTAAATCTTACAAGCTTCAGCTTGTATGAAATATTTTTTTGAATATCTATCTGGTTAAGATAACAAAGACAAGACAAAAGGGTCAGGCGTTGAATATACACTTTTTTATGCTATAATATAAAAAACAAAAAGGTCAGAGAATGCCAAGAAGACCAAGGATAGATTTAGCAGGGTATCATCATATTATTAATCGTGGTGTCAATCGTAGTGATATATTTATAGATGATAGTGATTATGAAATGTTTTTGAAGATGCTGTGTAAGGCTTGTAAATTATATCAAGTGATAGTACACGATTATTGCTTGATGTCAAATCATTTTCATCTGCTTGTAGAGACAAAGATGGATAATTTATCACTTTTTATGAAACATATCAATGCTAATTATGCTATTTATGCCAATAAAAAGCATAACCGTTCAGGTCACTTTTGGCAAGGTAGATTTTATTCTCGTTATATTACAAATGATGACTATTATTATACGCTTATACGATATATAGAACAAAATCCTATTGAGGCTAAGATAGTAGAAAAGCTAGGGGAATATCCATATACTTTGGGAGCAGTTATTGTAAATAGGCAAATACCAATACCTTGTACACATCACTCAAAACTACTTCAAGAGTTAGATTATGAAAATATACAAGAGATGATAGGAGTCAAACTACAAGAAGAAGAGTTAGAATTATTGGGCGAGATACAAAAACAAAAAGTTATAACAACGCAGAGTGTAAATAGACCTGCTTATCAAAAAATGATGAAAGAGCATTTTGAGGAAAAAGATAGAAATGATGCTGTAATATCTGCACTAAAAGATGGATATACACAAGCTAAAATTGCAAAGTTTATTGGTGTTTCTAGGTCTTTGGTTTGTAAGGTTGTTAAGGGTATGTAGTGGATATTCAACGACCGACCCCTTTAAGAATGGCTAATAGCTAATTAATGGCTCACAGGACATATCTGTAAAGGTATATCTTGCTGTTGTCCTTTGGCACAGAGTACGGCAAAAGAAGACAATGCTAAATTTGCTTCATTGCCATCATATTTTATCTGATAGAGCGTTTGGGTAATACTCTCATCAGATTCCATATCATGCCATTGGGCTAAATATTCTCCTCCATTTCCTGCATAGTTTTCGATAAAAACTTCTATCCATGGGGTCTGTTCTGTTAAGCCTTCTGGTATATCATGAAGAGTCCAACTCTCTTTAGAACCCTCTTTTTGTATCCAATTTGCTTTTTTGGCTAACGCACGTACCATCGCAGGAGCTATCAATACATCTTCTTCCCATGGGGCTTTATTTAAGGTCATTTTACTGTCATTTCCCCAGTTACCTCCTATATCTTCCCATGTTTGGGTACAAGATACTTGTAATCCACAAGATTCCATATCGGGATTAATCGTATGCTCTTTGGTGTCTTCTTCACTAAAATCAGTAGAATTTTCTTTGATAGTATAGATAAAAGTATGCCTATCAGAGGGTTGGGTATTGTCTAGTGAGGGTTCGACATTTTCTTCCCCATTGGCATAGCATAAGGTACTATACAAAGAAGAAGATAAATTGATTCTATCAGCAATCACTTTATACCCACGTAGAGTACTCGGTGCATTTCTAGCAAAGAGAGGAAAAAGCTGTAAACGTAAACGCCAGATAGGAAAAAGAGGTTCTTTGAGCATACGTAACGTAAGTTCAAGAGGTCCCATATCACGAAAATATGCATAAGACTTTTGGTTGGTGATACCTTTTTTATTGAGGTTTTGATAGTCTACAGAAATATTGTTTTCTTCACTTTCTTCTTCGGCTTCTTCTTCTATCACACAAGGGAGTGTTGTGGCTTTATCAGCCAAGCTTCTGGCTAAGATATTTTGATGTTTATGTGGGGCTATTTTCCCTATCACACAAATATGTGTAGCTGTAATTTTACTGACTGCCAAATAAGAAACTTTTTTTGTATCATCCATAGTCTCCCCCTCTATGGTGGCTGTAACTCTTGCTATCATCGCAGTAGGTTCTAAGGATTTACCTTTGGTATAACGCCACTCTATCTTTGAACCTAAGAGCGAAAAAGCAGGGCTAATCGCTTGGCTATAGTATTGAGGATATGCCAAACCTTTACGCATCAGTGTAATACTCATACGTCCATCATCATCTTCTACTTGTATCTCCATAGCACCATAGCTACCACAACTCACCGTAGCCCCCATATCTTCTTCATACACTTCTACAAGAGTACAGGCTTTTGCATCAATATCACTATAGGCACTCTCATTGGCTAGACTATAAGAGTATAAAAAAGCCACTATTACTATAATATTTTTCATCTTTTCTCTTTTATCTTAGTAAATTAAATGTACCAAGAGTATGCACATTACAGTCTGCACTTCCACCAAACATTTGAGCCAATTCACTAGGAATTTTGAGGCTAATCTTTGAATCAATATCTATCTCTTTAGGAGTACGCACATCGAGCTTCCATTTGATACTCAAATTCATCGTACCCTCAGCTTTTATCATCACAGCTTCCCATTGGTTTGGGGCTATGTTTTTCCATTGTACTTCTGTGGAGTCAGGAAACAAAGAAGCAGGAGTAAAAGGTTTTTCAAATGTTATCTTTTTAGATTTATTTGGCATACTCTGCTTTTTTATCAATGCATTTAACATCGATGGACAGCCCTTTATATCATGAGACGTGATGTGAGGTGTCCATGTACCATCAGTAGGCTGAATGGGTGTAGATGCAAAGAGCAGTGTACTGGCAAAAGAGACGAGAATGAGGGTCGTTTTTAATAATAATTTCATTTTTTTCCTTTTTAGATAACATAGATTTATATCCTAAGAATAAGTATATCTTAAAAAACATGAAAACACCCCTCCTAAGCTCATTTTAACCATTAAGTGTTAAAATATTTTATGCATTTTACATTTGGTTCGCCCTATTTTTTACTCTTATTGCTTCTCCTTCCTTGTTTTTTTTGGTGCAAAGAGATGATTAAGCCCTATTATTTTCCTAAGCTCTCATGGGTGACGCGTCAAAGTCCTTGGCTCTCGTGGGAGCCTTGGCTAAAGATGATACTCTATACCCTCATGGTACTCATCCTTGCCAAACCTTTTGTCTATGACAGCACACAAAACAAGCACAAAAAAGGGCGTGACCTCATCTTGGCATTGGATGCGAGTGGGTCTATGGCTCAAAGTGGTTTTGATACACACGATAGAATGCAAACCAAATTTGAAACCAATCTTCTTCTTGCCAAAGACTTTATCAAAAAGCGTCATGATGACAATATGGGCGTCGTACTCTTTGGTACTTTTGCCTATACAGCCTCGCCGTTGACCTATGATTTGGCTTCGCTCTCTTATCTTTTGGATATGGTCAATGTCGGTATCGCAGGAGAGAGTACAGCCATAGGCGATGCTATCATGCAATCTATCCGTACATTGGCCTATGGAGAAGCCCAAAACAAAGTCATCATCCTCCTAAGTGATGGCTACCACAACGCAGGAAGAACCTCCCCCAAAATAGCCGTACAAAAAGCCAAAGCACAAGGGATTAAAATCTACACCATAGGCATAGGTAAATCTTCAGACTATGATGTAGCCCTACTCCAAACTATTGCCAAAGAGAGTGGTGCATTAAGATATAGTGCCTCTTCTGCTAAAGCACTCAAAAAAATCTATCAAGAGATTGCTACCCTAGAACCCTCTCCTATCCGTAGTGAAAATTATCTCAATCAACGCTTGTTGATACAAGTACCTTTGGGGTTTGTTTTTCTTTTGTTGCTACTATGGGTACTTTTTACACTAAGGAGAGGTTTATGAGTATTTTTTCTGCCTTTCTCTATCCTGTTTTTTTGTGGGCATTGCTTCCGTTATCCTTGCTTTTATTGGCTCTATATAGAAGAGGTGAAAAGAGTATCTCTATCGTCCATACCCTTATCCTTATCCTCCTCATCTTTGCCCTTGCTCGTCCTATAGCCAAACAAGTCTTACAACCCTCTAGCATTGATGCCAAAGAGATACTCATCGCTTTAGATGTCTCTTACTCTATGAAGGCTACAGATATTGCTCCTACACGGTATGATTTTGCCAAAGAGATGATACAAGAGCTTTTAACCCAAAACCCTAGTGACAATGTCATGCTCATCGCCTTTACTACCAATCCTCTTCTCCTCTCTCCTCCTACAACTGACCATAGGCTTATCTCTGTTGCCCTAGAGAGTCTCAACCTTGACTATATCTTGACCAAAGGCACGTCTTTAGAAAACCTTTTTAAACAAATAGCATTGATACAAGCTAGACAAAACAATGGCTCTAAGCAGATGATTCTTATCTCTGATGGGGGCGAGGAGTCACATCTAGCACCTCTTCTCCCACTCATTCACAAAAGCAATATCAATTTGCATATCGTAGCCACAGGAAGCACCCAAGGGACAACCATAGAGACCCCAAATGGCGAAATGCTCAAAGACAAAGAGGGGCATTTGGTTATCTCTCGTATCAATCCTCTCTTAAAATCATTAGCCAAGTCGGTAAAAGGGTCATACTTTGAAGTCTCTTCTTCTGCCCAATCCATGGCTAGTAAGCTAAACGATGCCATACAAAACCAAACACAGCAAAACCAAAAGATAGAAAAAATGCAGGTCTATCATGAAGAGCGTTATCTTATCCCTTTGCTCTTGGCTCTCTTTCTTTTTCTTATGCTTCATACACGTGGTATCAAATACCTCATCGTGTTTTTTGCTTTATTTGGCTTCTCTTTAGATGCGTCAATCAGGGATGACTACTATCTCATTCGAGCCTATAGTAGCTACCATCAACACGACTTCAATAGCAGTAAAAAGTATCTCAAACAGATAAAACACCGTTCTTTACAGAGCCAAATGACCCTAGCACACAGCCACTATAGACAAAGAGAATTTAAAAAAGCCCTTGCTCTCTATCGGTCTATCCACTCTACGGATGTCCCTATCAAGCAACAACTCTATTATCATATCGCCAATACCTATAGTATGATGCAACAATACAGCAAAGCTAGAATATACTATGCCAAAGCCTTACAACTAGGAGAAGAGAAAGATGCCCTTTATAATCTAAAGCGTATTGCTTTACTCAAAGACAAAGACTCTAGCTCTTTAGGCATAGCCCACCCCAAATCACAAAGCTCACAAAGTAGTAAAAGTGAAACAAAAGATAAAGAAGAAGACAAAAAGAACAAAGAAGACCAGCCTAGTTCTGGTTCTGGAGGAGGCGAAAAAAGCACCTCTCATACGCCCAAAAAGAAAAAGAAACTCCATAGTAATAACCAAACAGAAGAAGAACAACCCTTAGGCTCAAAAGTCTATGAACTTATCAATAAAGGATATATACGTGAAACACAACCTTGGTAAATTTTTATGCTTAGTATCGCTCTTTTTTACTTTGCTCTCTTCTTTGTATGCTAGTGATTTTGACTATCATGTTGAGGTAGATAAGACAAACCCCTATCTCAAAGAGTCTGTCTTACTCACCTTTGATGTCAACCAAAGTAACCATGATATGGTACTGCTTTTTGATTTTGACCTTAAAAAAAGTGAGTCATACACCTTTCAAAGGGTCGATATACAAGAAAAAGATGACTACCATGCGATGCAGATACGCTATACCTACCTCATCTATCCTCTCAAAAAAGGCAGTATCACTATCGCTTTTGCATTAAAACAAAAAGCCACCACCGATGAGAGTGTTGCCTATAGCTTTTCTGGAGATAGAGACAATGTCAAAGGATTGGTCACAAAAGATACCGACATCCTCGTACCCCCTCTACGCCTTGATGTCAAAGCCCTGCCCAAAGATACCCAACTTGTAGGCGATTTTACCCTAGAGTATCGTATCAAATCCCATCAAGCCAAAGCCTATGAGCCTCTGCCTTTAGAAATCACGCTCCACGGTCAAGGCTACCCTCCCGTGCTTCCTCATCTTTTGCCAAAAGATACTCTTTTTACCTCTTTTACAGAAAAGCCACTCATCAAGAGTTATGCCACGATTACAGGGACACAAAGCACCGTGACCTACCCTATGGCTCTCTCTCATGACAAAAGTTTTGTACTCAAACCTATCCTCATCAAAGCCTTTAATCCCAAAGAGCAAAAGAGCTATCTACTAAGCGTACCCCAACAAGCATTTAGCATAGCACCTATCCATACAGCCCAACTCCTAGACCCTGTAGATGTACCCCCTAGTAGTACCGTAGATTGGTCATGGATAGCACATCTTTTTGAGTACCTACTCCTCTTTGGGGCAGGGTACTTTACGGCCATTTTATCTCAAAAATATCCCTTTTGGAGACGCTCTAAAACAGCTCTTACCCACCCCAATCCACTACGCCAAAAGATAGCACAAGCCCCTAGCTATAAAGCCCTCTTACAGCTACTTTTAGCACAAGATAGCCAAGTATTTATACCTACGATAGAACGCTTAGAGTCTAGTATCTATAGCCACCCAATCCACCCAAGCCATACATCTATCCCCCTCTCTACCCTAAAAAAAGAAGCATTGGAGCAACTCAAATGAATGAACACATACACACACTCAAAAAAGAACTCAAAAAATCCATCATAGGACAAGAAGGCATGATAGAGGGCTTACTCATAGGCTTACTCTGTGATGGGCATATCCTTGTAGAAGGTGTCCCAGGACTTGCAAAGACTAGCACCATTAACGCACTCTCTAGTGCCTTAGGACTCACAGCCAAACGCATACAATTTACCCCTGATTTACTCCCCTCCGACATCATTGGGGCACAAATATATAATCCCAAAGACCATAGCTTTAGTATCAAAAAAGGGCCTCTTTTTACGCACCTGCTCTTAGCCGATGAAATCAACAGAGCCCCTGCTAAAGTACAGTCAGCCCTACTCGAAGTCATGCAAGAGAGACAAATCACTATCGCAGAAGAGACCTTCATCTTAGAACGCCCCTTTTTAGTGATGGCAACCCAAAACCCCATAGAACAAGAGGGAGTCTATGCCTTACCTGAAGCACAATTAGATAGATTTATGATGAAACTATTGGTCTCTCATAACAGCGAGGAAGAAGAGCTTCACATCATGCGTAAAGTAGCCAATAAAAGCTTCCAAGTCATAGAAACGGTCTTAGACAAAGAGACACTCTTTAGCTTACAAGATGCACTACAAAGCATTCACATCGATGAAGAGCTAGAACGCTACATCGTACAACTCATCTCAGCCACAAGAGAACCACAAAAGTTTGGACTAGATATATCTTCTGACATCATGTTTGGGGCAAGTCCTCGTGCCTCTATCGACCTCTACAAAGCATCAAAAGCCAGAGCCTTTTTGAGAGGGCATAGCTTTGTGAGTCCTGCTGATATTGGCTATGTGATTCACAATGTACTACGGCATCGTATCGTACTCTCTTACGAAGCACGCGCCAAAGGCATGAACAGCGATGAAATCATCTCTAAAATCGTAGAAACCCTACCCATACCATGAATACAGCATTAAAAGCCCTACAACTCAAAGCTAGACACCAAGTCTATACCTTACTCTCTGGGCATAATCTTTCTAAGCTTCATGGAGAGGGGTATGATTTTTCTGAACTACGTGAATATCAGATGGGCGATGATATTCGTAAGATAAACTGGACAATCACAGCAAAACTAGGCAAACCCTATATTAAAGAACTCCATGCCAACCGTGAACTCTCTATCGTAGTCTCACCCCTCATGGATGGAAGCCTTTACTTTGGCTCAAGCAATGCCAAACAAAAAAAGCTTACAGAAGTAGCCACCATACTAGGCTACTTAGCCCAACAAAATGCCGACTTATTCACAGGAGTAGCCTACCTCCAACCCCAAACCATCAGCACCCCACCTACCAAACAACTCTACCATATAGAACGCTTTAGCAAAGCCATCTATGAAGCCTCATTACTAGATACAAAGCTCTCCTACAAAGAGAGTATAGAGAACCTTTTTCAGCGTATCCATAAGCCCTCATTGGTCTTTGTATTGGGCGATTTTTTAGAAGAGATAGACCTCTCTTTACTGGCTCAAAAGCATGAAGTTATCGCTATTATCATTAGAGATGAAGCAGAAGAGTCTCCTCAAAAACTAGGAGAAATCACCCTACTAAACCCACAAAACCAACAAAAAAAAGAGACCTATTTCTCAAAAAAAAGTATCCAACAATACATCAAACAATTAAACATCCATGAGCAAAAAAGAGAAGAACACTTCGCCACCTACGGCATACGCTCTGTAAAAATACTAACAAATGAAGATGTGGTAAGAAGACTGATGGGACTTTTTGGGTAGAGATTAAGTAAAATATCATATATGCTAAGTACCTAACCAAAATAAATCATCAAAAATAGTATAATACAAAATGAGATATATAACAGACCTAAATAAAAAGACAATTGAAGCATTAGAAGAAATCATAAAAAATGAAGTACGCTATAAAA
>Ga0256838_1000338_pt1 | contig 30661 bp, 33 predicted proteins | sample 4571419metaG_FD_185978 | JGI IMG/M metagenome (GOLD analysis project Ga0256838, IMG submission 185978) | Hydrothermal vent microbial communities from Guaymas Basin, Mexico - 4571-419 | ecosystem: Environmental > Aquatic > Marine > Hydrothermal vents | place: Mexico: Guaymas Basin | collected... | reverse complement strand
CCGAAATATGAATACCTTTACCGGAAGAACGGAACGTTCGAGACGCGCAAGGTGATCGCGTACAATTTCTTCGTCATCGTCGGCCCTTCGAACGATCCCGCTGGAGTCTCAAGGGCTAACGATACCGTGGAGGCGTTCTACAAGATACTCCTTTATGGTGAGTCTCACCCGAACGAAAAGGTATTCGTATCACGCTATGACGAGAGCGGGACGCACGTTAAAGAGAAGAGCATACGGGAGCTCGTAATCTCGCGCTATCATCTTAACGTTACGTACTCCGAGATTTCATCTAGACCGCGGTATGTGAGGGCTAGCGCGGGTATGAGCGAGACCCTCATGATGGCTCAGGAGTTTAGCGCTTATACCCTATCGGATATAGCCACGTACCTCGTGATGAAGAAGAACGCGGGCCTGCGTCTAGATAAGCTTCGGGCCGGGGATTACTACACGTTAAACGTATACTCGATAATGGTGGTCAAGAACGCGAAGCACGAGCGCGAGGCGATACGGTTAGCGGACTTCCTAGCGAGCGATGAGGGGCAGAATCTATTCTCGGGTTACGGCACGGAGGAATACGGATATCCTCTATTCTTCCCGGCTAGGCCTTTATTATCGGCATATAAGAGCGGCTCGCTACAGCCGGGAACGGAAGAATACGTCCCCCCGGACCTTAAGGGGAAGGTGGACGATCTAACGTTAGCGAGGCGGATATTCGAATACGCTTTTCGGGACGTGAACGGAGATAATATTCCGGACCGGGAGAGTGGTCGGTGATGTACGCGATGGAACCTCGGACTCACGTGTTCGTTCGTTCTTTTATAATATCACTCTCCGCTACGCTCATAGCGTTTTCTACAGGAGCCCCTCTAGGTTTTCTTATAGGTCTTAAGGAATTCCGCTTGAAGCCCGTCATAGTTTCGATATTAAACGGGCTTATGGGGATACCTACGGTCGTCCGGGGCCTCCTACTATATCTAATGTTCTCCCGTTACGGCCCCTTAGGATTCTTAGGCCTCTTATACACGCCCACGGCTATCATCATAGGAGAGGCTCTACTCGTGTTTCCGATCGTCTCGTCCCTGTCCCTAAGTCTCGTCGAGCGCAACAAGGAGGTTCGGGAACTCATACAGATGATAGGCCTAAGGGGTCATCAAGCGTACTCGATGCTCATCCGGGAATTACGCGTGCCGTTAATCGCCTCGTTCTTCACGGCTTTCAGCAGGGCGATCACGGAACTAGGCATAGCGCTCATCGTGGGAGGGAACATAGAAGGTTACACGCGTACGATAACCACGGCTATCGCTTTGTATACATCCATGGGCCTCATCGACGAGTCGATAAAGCTCGGGCTTTCCTTGCTCTTTCTCATATTCTTCTTATCCGCCTTAGCTAGAGTTCTAGAGGCGAGGTATTATGCGGAGGGGCGAAGGGATACGGTATAAGAGGGGGGAACGGATCCTAAAGGGCGTCTCTTTATTAATACATAGGAGGAGCGTGGTGGCCGTAATAGGTCCGAACGGAAGCGGGAAGAGTACGTTGGGTATGGTAATGGCCGGATTGTGGAGACCTCATAAAGGATTCGTAGAGGCGGACGGGGAGGATCCTCTCGGAAAAGTATACGTCGCGTTCCAGGACGGTAGGCTGTTGGACTTGTCCGTTAAGGAGTACTTAGAGCTCGTGGGGGAGATCGATTTATTGCCGCGGTTAGGCGTGAATAAAGTTCTTGATAAGAAGTGTAAGCGCCTTTCCTTAGGGCGGAAAAAGCGCGTTCATCTACAAGCGGCGTTCTCCTCAAGACACCCTTATGTGGTTCTCGATGAACCGGAGTCGGGCATAGATTCGCTCCGCGACGTAAAACTCACGATAGAGGAGCTTAGGAGGCGTAAAGGAGTGTTACTAATCACACACGAACCATCACTTATGAGGCTCGCGGATAAGGTGTTTCGCTTATTTAACGGTAAGCTTCAAAAATATGAGGAAGATAGTGAGGGGAAGGATGTTATACGAGAAGGGGATACCCTTTCCGACACCGTCTACAGAGGTGCGGTTTTTCGAGGATTTAGGGCTATTAGTGGAACCGGGCTCCCCTAGGGACATATTCCGCGTCGCTTATGAGCTATCGTATAGGGATGTGGAGTTAATGCTTCTCACCCATCCCCATCTCGATCACTTGGGTAACGCTATAGCCTTCCCCGAGGCGAGGCTCACCCGGAATCCCGTACGGGATAAATATAGCGAGGGAGAACGTCGGTATAGAATAAGGAACGCGATTCGCGATTCCTTAAATCTCCTAAAGGTTTCACCAAGGGGTCGGGAGGAGATATTGGATGACGTTTACGTGAAGAGCACGGACTTACATTTTCCTGGTCACCTCGTGTTCGTCGTAAAGGGATACGCGTTCGTGGGTGACTCTTTTCCTCCGAAGCCCGAGATAGAGAGCCTCTTAAAAAGCGGAGAGAAATTTACGGGAAGGCTCGCTGAGCACATGCGTGACGTAGCGGAACATTCCGAGCTCATCATTACGGCACACCGGGGATCGATAAAGCCCGAAGACGTGCTCGAGGTAACTCGATTTTTCTTACCCGTAAAGATCTTCTCATGCATTGGGTTGACGAACTCGTAGAAAGGCTAGCGAAGAGGTTCGAAGGTAAGAAGGAGATCGTGTTCAACGGTGGATTATCCGTCTCCGGCCTACAGCACGTCGGACGCCTCCGCGGTGAGGTGATCATGAACGATGTATTAGCTAGGGAACTACGTAAGCGCGGCTTCAGGACGAAGCTCTTTATTACATTATACACGATGGACGCGCGGAAGGGCAAGAGGCCTCAGGTGGAGCAATTCGAATCCGGAGGCGAGCGTTATCGCGGCCGGCCGCTAATAGAAGTTCCCGATCCTAAAGGGTGCCACGATAATCGGGTAGAGCACTATCGGTCCGACTTCGGCCCTTATATCGATCGCTTCACCTCCGCTAAGATAGAGGTAGTGAGGACCGACGAGATGTATAAAACGGAACGCATGCGCGAGATCATCGAGGAGTTCGTGGAGAAGCGCGAGATAGTGAGGGAGATAATTAATAAATACCGCAAGAGGAGACCCTTCCCTGAGGGTCGGATACCGTTTAACCCACAGTGTGAGCGTTGTAGACGCATAGATTCCGCGGAGGCTTTAGAATATAAGGACGGCATGTTCAAATATCGTTGTAACGCGTGCGGGAACGAGGGGGTAGTTCCTTACTATAAAGGTAAACTAAACCGGAGGTTAGAACGGGTAGCCGTACGGAAGTACTTAAACGTGGACTTCGAGCCCTACGGTAAGGATCACGCGGCCCCGGGAGGTTCTAGGGACTCATGTAACGAGCTAGCTCAAGCGTTAGGCATCACGCCTCCTGAAGGAGAGTGGTACGAACGGGTAGCGGAACGTAAGAATAAGGTGGAACGCGACATGTCTAGTTCCTCTTTCGTGGGCTTCACGCCCAAGGATCGGCTCGAAGTCGCGCGGCCGGAGGTGCTTCGTTTCCTGTTTCTCGTGGTAGATCCGCATAAAAGAGTGGTACTAAGCCTGGAGGAGATACCGTTGTATTATCAACGCTTCTACAAGGCGGAGAGTAAGTATTACGAAGGCGTTAAAGACGAAGAAACGAGGAGTTACGAGCTCTCCCTCTTAAGCGAACCTTACGAGAGGATCCCCGTACAAGTTCCTTACGAACACATGGCCATCCTATCTCAAACGCTACCGAGGGAAAACAAGTTAGAGGAGGCGATAAAGCGCCTCAGGATCTCCGGAATCATACCGGAAAAGCTCGAGGAATACGATATAAAGCGTATCGAGAGCCTTCTGGAGCTCTCTTATAATCGGGCTAAGAGGTATGCTCCCGAGAGGATGAGGATAGAAATACTCACCGAAGCTCCCGAGGAAGACCCCGGAGATCTCAAGCCGATCTTAAAGAGGCTCGCGGAAGAGTTAGAGAACGTAGAACGGACTCCAGAAGCGATAGTGGAGGGGATGAAGAGGGTAAACGAGGGACTCGATAAGAGGACTATAAGACGCCTATTTAAGTTCCTCTATAAGATATTCATAGGGAAAGAAAGCGGCCCTCGCATCGCGAACCTCTTCTCCACGTTACCGAAGGAGTTCGTGATAAAGCGTATAAGGGAGTACTTATGAGTATTTTTACTCGATGATGAGCGGGAGTACCTCTGAGTTTTTCGATGAGGAAAACTCGGTCCACTGAGTTTTTGTGGCCCTCACCCCCGTACCCGTGGGCGCCCCGCCCCCGGGCCGGTAGCTGCTCCCTCCCGGGCCTGACCCCGGCCCGCTAAGAGGCCTTTCCCCGGCCCTACGGCCGAGGTTGGGCCTCAGGGCGGGACCCCACGGGCGGGGGATCATCGGGCGTTAACTTAAAAGAACCTTCGGATATAATCCTTAAGCCTCTTTATGATTTCCTTCGGTTTCGGCAGCTCGGGTATGGGGAAGCTCATAGGGTCCGCGTCTATGTAGTAGTTTATGATTCTAACGAGCTGACCCGCGTTCGATTCTACGACGAACGTCTTACGACCGTCCACGAGCTTCTCTAGTTTATCTCCGTCTATCGGATTTAGCGTGAAGAGCCTGATGAAGCCCACCCTCTTTCCTTCCTTACGTAGCTTCTTCACCGCGTATTCCGCGGAGCGGGAGGCGGAGCCATAAGACAATAGTATTACATCAGCGTCTTCGAGATATAACGTCTCGTACTCGAAGATCTCGCTAGCGTGGTTGCGGATCTTATTCACGAGCCTATTTATATACCTCTCGAACGCGTCTATCGAGATCGTAGGAAGGCCGTCCTCCCTATGAGCTAATCCGGTATAGAACACGTTCTTACCCTCCCCTAATAGTATCATAGGGCTCGTTTCGGGGACTGGGTTCTTTCTACTTTCCTTAGGCTCTAGAGGCTCCAATTCGACGCGCTCACTTAGGTGTCCTATAGTTTCGTCGGCTAGTACTATTACGGGATTACGGAACTTCTCCGCGTATTCGAAGGCCTTAAACGTAATCTCGAAGGCCGTCTGTACGGAATGCGGGGCGAGAACTATGGTTTCGTAATCCCCATGAGAGCCGCGCATCGCTTGTATTATGTCTCCTTGATAGAGCCTCGTAGGGATCCCGGTAGAGGGTCCGGTACGCATTACGTTAACGATCACGATCGGGGCCTCATACGCTACAGCGAGGCCGATGGCTTCCTGCATTAGCGAGAATCCCGGTCCGCTAGTCGCGGTCATGGGCTTAGCCCCGGTGAGGGAAGCACCTATGAGCATATTGATGGCCGCTAACTCGTCCTCCGCTTGTATGAATACGCCCCCTAACTTAGGGATCCGCTCGGCCATGAAATGCATGATCTCGGAGCTGGGCGTGATCGGATACCCCGCGTAGAAGTTACACCCAGCGGCTAAAGCTCCATAAGCTATAGCTAGGTTCCCTTGAAGGTAAAGAGGCTTTCCTAAAGGAACGTTTAGCTTCTCTAGGACGTTCACTCCATTCATATACGTCGAAGGAAAAATCGTTTCCTCATTCACATCAATAGCTACCGTTACTCGCTTTCAATCTGTAGCATTTATTCTTCCGAAAAGCCTCAAATAGCGCACGATCAGCATCTCGCATGAAGGTGAGGATCGAGAAGGACACCTGTATCGGATGTGGAGTATGCGCTTCTCTATGTCCCGACATCTTCGCGATAGGCCCCGACGGAAAGAGCGAGATCATAGGAGATCCTAACTCTAACCCCGACTGCGTCCGTGAGGCCGCTCAGAGCTGTCCTACCGGATCTATAATAATAGAGGAGGAGTGATTTTTTCTTCATACTCATTAGATATACATGATACCCGCGGGGAAAAACCCTCCCGAAGATATCTACGTGATGATCGAGATACCTAAGGATTCGAGGCTGAAGTTCGAGATCGAAGACGGCATCGTGTATCTCGATAGGAAGCTCTTTACGGCTATGGTGTATCCTTATAACTACGGAATAATACCGAGCACCAAGGCTCCTGATGGAGATCCGCTGGACGTCCTTCTCATCATGGAGGATCCGATACCGCCCGGAGTAGTAGTTCGCGCGAGGCCTATAGGTGTGCTATACATGGAAGATGAGAAAGGGGAGGACGAAAAGATCATAGCGGTGCCTCACGAGAAAATAGATCCGCGTTACTCGAACATACAAGACCTAAACGACCTCCCAGAGGCTGTATTAAACGAGATTAAGCACTTCTTCGAACATTATAAGGAGCTAGAGCCGGGGAAGCGGACGAAGGTAAAAGGTCGGGGTAACAAGAAGGAGGCGCTAGAGATCATTAAGAGATCGCTTCTGTGAACGCTTTTATTTAAAAATTGCTCTCTTATATAGGTCTAAGAACAGCTTAGACGGCTCCCTTGGACGCGACAAGAACTCAGGGTGAAACTGAACCCCTATCATACTTCCGATCTCTATCCCTTCTAGTATCCTTCCGCTCCGCGCGCTTAGCTTAGCTCCCGCGTCCCTAAGCACATCGAAGTACTCGGGGTTTACGTAGAAGCGGTGTCTATGTCTCTCCAAAGTCTTTGTAGACCCATATACCTCATATAGGTGCGTACCCGGGACGATAGATACGGGATATAATCCCTTACGTAAGCGTCCCCGAGAGTATCCGGGCATTTCTATTACCACGGGATGCCTCGTGTTCGGATCTATCTCCGTGGTGTGGGCGTCCGAGTATCCTACTAGATCCCTAACTATCTCCACGGCTAAGAGTTGCATCCCCCGGCATATCGCGAGCGTAGGTATTTCGTTCTCCCTCAGTATCTTTAGCGCCTTAATGATTCCTTCGGCCCCCTCCTTCCCGAATCCGCCGGGTATCACCGCCGCCTCTAGGCTAGAGAGATCCTCTTCTTTTACCTCCTTACGCGTGTTTATCCATATTATCTTAGGCTTTCTCCCTACCGCTACACCCGCGTGTATCAAAGCGTGCCTAATAGATACGTACGCGTCCGGGAAGTCAGCGTATTTTCCGATTACCCCAATCGTTAGTTCCTCCTCTAAGCTCTCGCACCTCTTTACGAATCCCTCCCACCGGGTCCCCTTGCTCTCATCCTCGTATCCGAAGAGCTTTAGTATCTTAGAGATCAGCCCCTGTTTCTCTAACACTACGGGTACATGATAGATCGAGGGAAGATCGGGGACGGATATTACGTTCTCTAGCGGTACTCCCCCGTATAGCGAGAGTTTATACTTAGCCTTGTATTCTAGAGGCCTGTGCGAGCGGGCGACGATGAACGTCGGTGTGACCCCCATAGATAAGAGAATGCGCAAACCCTGCTGAGCCGGCTTCGTCTTCTGTTCCCCTATGCTCGGGGGTTCCGGAACGTACGTTACTACCACGAACGCTGTAGGGACCCTCTTGGAAAGTTGCCTTACGGCCTCGATGAAGTACGAGTTCTCTATGTCGCCCGCAGTACCCCCTATTTCTACTATAATGAACTCCCCCGGTAGCGTGAGTATCCTCTCTATGATGTCGTTTACGACGTGCGGTACGAACTGAACGTCCTCCCCTTTAAAATATCCCTCGCGCTCCTTCTTTATGATCTCGTAGAAGAGCTTTCCGGACGTTAGATAGTTATCTCCTGAGAGGTTCTTGGAGAGAAAACGCTCGTACGTCCCCAAGTCCATGTCGCACTCCGTTCCGTCGTCCAGGACGAAAACCTCCCCGTGCCTATAAGGGTCCAAAGTTCCCGCGTCGTAATTAAGGTACCCGTCCATCTTTATTACGTTCGTATCATAACCGCGCTCTGATAATAACGAGGCTATAGAAGCGGCTATTGAACCTTTCCCGATTCCACTCATCACGGTCCCTAATACGACGATAACGTTGGGCATTAAGCGTACGTATTAATAATAAAAACTCACTTCTCGTGTAACGCGAGGGCTAGTAGAACTAATCCGATAACCGAGACCACTATGGATACCCGGTAGTCCGTCTCGATCGATATCGTAACGGTGATTCCTAGGAAGAGTCCTAAGCCTATGAGTAATAGCGATACGCCTAAGGTTATCATCGCGGTCTTCGCCGATTCCCTTGCCGCGTATATCGCATAGATGAATAGTATCACGCCTACGAACGCTAAAACCGCCCCGGTCGAGAGCATATTCGGCTCATCCGTATAACCATGTTATATCTTATCGTCGTAAATTCCATGATAGTAATAAGGCTACGCGACTCGTACGTGGTACTTTCGCAAGCTGGACACGTATACGTAGTGGATCCCTCTATACCCGCTTGTTCTTGTCCCGCGTTCGTGATAGAGGGTAAGGAGTGTAAGCACATCAAAGCCGTACGTATAAAACTAGCTGAAGGGGGTATTATAGAGGACGAGGAAGAAGCTTTGAGGGTTTTAAAGAGCGCTTTTATAGGAGAGCAATAACGATAATAGCGAGGGCGGGGGAGGCTAGGAACGATGGTACAATATTAAATGAACTCCGCTCCTTTATAGCACATGTCGTATGGCGACAAGTTAGAGGAACTCGATAAGCTCGAAGAGCTTCTACCGGAAGAGAGTTTGGATGAGTTGTTGATGCTTGTTTCGGCTACAGGGGAACTTCCGACCCAAACCGAACAGGAAATAAGGGAAAAGATACGGGAGTTCTTCTCGAAGTATAAGGAGTACGGGTTCGACGCTGTGATTATAATGATGTCCGACGGAACGCCCGTGTTATACGAATTTAATAGGGAGGTAATAGAGGAGATCAAAAAAATTCAGGAGATAGAGCTGGACTCGGCAAGGACCGCTAGTTATATCGGGATAATCGTAGGAATATACGATAACGCTGAGAAGGCGCTGATCCAAATCGCTCGCGAGCCCGCTATACGCGTAATACTTGAGGGTAAGTATGGGTACGTAATTATAAGGCGCGTGCCTTCCGTGGAGGACTTAGTGGTGGCCGCGTCGATATTCATTAAGGAAGGAATCGAGGAGGAAGAAGGAGGGGCTTCCATAGGAGTGAAAGGATATCCTCTGGGTCTCTACCTTATGGCCTTTAACGAGCTCGTGGATATGTTAAAAGAACCCTTAAGAAGACGGCGGTCAGGCGAGCGATCGCTCTACTACGATGGTTTTATTTAGTTCTAGAGCTTCACCGTCTAGCTCTTCTTTAAGGCTCTCTATGCTTTCTTCCTCTCCGTGTACGTATAGTATTCTCGAGGGAGATAAGCTCCTTATGTACTCTATTAGATACTTACGACCGGCATGTCCCGATAGACGATAGTATCCTACGCGCATGTTTAAGTTCACGTTTATGACGTTCCCGTCCGGCTTCTTTAACGGTATGGTCCTGTATCCGTCGAGCACCATGCGTCCTACGGTTCCGGGTACCTGATATCCTGAGAACGCGAGTAGACTACGAGTATCCGCGGAGGCTAGCTGGAGGTAAGATAGAATGGGTCCGCCCTCGAGCATCCCGCTCGTGCTCACGATGATGTTGTTCTTCGCGCGAGCGATGATGTAGCGTCTCACGAGCTCACCAGAGACACCTTGAGATACCTTCCTTACGTCTATTACCCCGCTCATATCGAACGGGGGTCTGCGGAACCTCATCAGAGTCCTCTCGGAAATCCGAGGCGCGCTCCGATAGCGCCTAAAGACGTCGTTAATCTTTACGCTCATCCCGTCCATGTATATGTTATTCTTCACTCCCTTCTCCACGAGCGTAGCCACGACTTCTTGAGAGCGTCCGTAAGCGAAAGCGGGTATTAGGACGTTTCCGCCGCGCGAGAACGTATCATCTATAGCGTCTAAGAGTTCCCTCTTCACCTCTTCCCTCTCGGGTATCTCTTCGGCCCCGTTAGTGGACTCTGTGATCACGATGTCTATCTTTTCCCTGGGCCTCTTAGCCCCGTCGAAGTATTCCGTGGGTTCCGGCTTTATGTCCCCCGTGTATAGTATCCTCACTCCCTCCCGATCTATGAGTATCTGGGCCGATCCTAGGCTGTGTCCCGCGTCGTAAAACTTTACTTTCACACCGTCTGCTACCTCGAATTCCTCCTCATACGGATACACCTCGAACATGTTCATAGCTATGTCCATCTCCGCCCTCGTCCGAAGCTTTCCCTTATCGATCTTAAGCATGTCCTCCCGTAGTATCCTAACGACGTCCTTCGTGGGAGGCGTGGCGTAAAGCTTTCCTTTATAGCCCATCCTATATAGCGCCGGAGCGTACCCGGTATGATCTAGGTGCGCGTGCGATAGTATCACCGCGTCCAGCTTCGGGGCTACCTCTTCTAACCCCTCGGGCGTTATGTGCTTCGATTCTCCTTCGGGAGTATGTACGATCTTCACTCCACAATCGAGGAGTATCGCTCTCTTATCATCCTCTATTAATATCGCGCTCCTACCCACCTCCTTCGCTGCTCCCAACGCTCTTATACGGATCCTCATAGAACGATTACCTAAGATCCGGACCTAATTTTCTTGTCTTTTTTCCGGGTTTTTCAGTGGTGGGAAGACTCATCACTTAGCATCAGATGTCCCAGCGCTCATCATCATAGCCGTGAGAATACTCGGTTCTCATAAAAACTCGTCGTAACATATAAAGACCTCCGAGATATTCTTCATACGAGAGCGCCGGTAGTCTAGCCTGGTAGGATGGCGGCCTTCCAAGCCGCTGGCCCGGGTTCGAATCCCGGCCGGCGCACCATTAGAGAACTATCACACGAGCCTCATCATAGGAGAAAATATTACCGCAAAACGTTTTGTTTGATATGTTCGGACTATTCGTTGTACGTCGGAACCCCGCTGTAGGTCCCGAGTATGAAGCCTATCCGCCCGGAATAGATAGAGAACTCGAAAATTACATGTACAACGTCGTTGGGGTTGGGGAGTCCATAGAAATAAGCTTAGATAAGATCCTCATCGATATCCGGGGAGAGCTCCACATGAAAGGCGAGCTATACACGGAACACGACTATGACGACGTAGGGATAAAGGCTAGAGGCTACTTAGCTCATAAGGTGCCCGATAGAATCGAAGGATACTACGTAGTCGCTATACGGGATAAAGACGAAGACGTTCGTAACGATTATCTAGAGCCCGTGCTTTCCCGCGTGGCCGCTCAAGTAAATAGGATCATCACTCAGCTCACCGTAGTACCCATTAAAGAGGTAAAACCCGATTACATACAACGCATAGCCGACCTTCGGCGTAACGCTATAAAGCAGCACTTGCCGTCCTTCTACAAACTCGTATTCGCCGTAGCCCGCGGCGACGAGGAGACTCTATACCCTGTGTTACTAGAGGAAGAGAACGCTCGGAACGTGTTCCTAGCCTTACGCGACGAGCCTATAATAACCCTCAATGACCTAGTCTCTAAGGTATCCGTACACATAGAGGCCCCCGGAGGAGACTTCGTAAGCGTGGTAGAGAGCATATTAAGGGACTTCGAGAATTACGGCCTCGTAAGGGTAGAGGAGTTCGAAGAGCGGGGACGTGTAGTGTTTCTCGTTCGTGACCTCTTCGCCTTCCGTAAGAAGCCCCCCGCTGGCGCCCTTCCGAACGACGAAGCCGTGTTGAGTGTTGTGAAGACGTTCTTCGAAAATTACTTACCCTCGCCCGAGGACGAGCGTAGGATCATACTTACGATGGCGAACCCGTTTAAGAACACGATCATAAAGGAGCTCCGTAAGGGTCCTAAGACTTTCGTGGAGCTTCGCGATGCCGCGGGAGTCTCCGAGGATAGCCTCGTATCGGCGGCCATTCAGGAGCTCGTAAACGACGAATTCGTAATGCCCGTAGAGCAGGAAGGGGAGATGATATACGTGTTAAAGACCGACGTGTATATCCGCGTACTAGTTCCCAAACGGCTCAGAAGGCGTGCCGCGGAGCTATATCTAAAGCGCCGCGAGCTTCAGGAGCTCGTACTTAGATACTTAGACATATTAGATGCCGTTGAGATAGCCTCTAGGTGAGCGCGTATGATAAGGAGAGTGTACGTATTTAATCCTAAGAAGGAGAGGATATTCTTTCATGAGTTTTCTACGATGAAGCCCATATCTCAGAAGCACTTGGACGCCATCTTATCGGACGTGAAGTTAATGAGGCCGGGCGTCGTGTACCACACGACGTTCGTTAAGGGAAGACGTCTCACTTACTTGAAGGACCCATATAATTACTTATATGTAGTAATGAACGATGAGCAGACTGAGAAGTCGCGCGTAGAGGCATTTACTTTATCGTTCTACGCGTTCATCAACGATAGATATAGCGATCGGCTCGCGTCTCAGCAGGACCCTCCGCTTGAGGAAAGCGCGGAGCTTAGAGAACATCTAGAGGAAAGCGCTAGGAGCATACCTATAAAGGTAACTCTCGTGGGATTCGGAGGAGTGGGTAAGACGACTATCCGCAAGCTCCTTATGGGTATCGATACGAGTAAACCGGAACATCTACAGTACAGACAGACGCATATAGGGGCGAGATCCGTGATTAACCTTCGCGGATATAAGGTATACATCTTCGACGTAGGAGGACAGGAAGTATATCACGGCCTTCGGAACGAGTTCCTTTACGGATCCGAGGTAATACTCGTAGTCACCGACTCCACGCGCTCCGATGTAGAGGACGTGAAGAACTTCATACTACCTAAACTCGAGATACTAGCTCCCGGTGCCGAGATATACGTGATCGCGAACAAGCAGGATAAAGTGGGTAAGGAGCCCGAATACCTACACTGGCGTCAGGTAGAGAGGATCATAGGGATGCCCACGTTCCCGTGCGTAGCTATAAACCCGGAGTATCGCGAGCCTCTATTAAAGCTTCTCGAGGGTCTAATCTTCGGTGAGATCGCCACGAAGGAAGAGGAGAAAGAAACCATCTCCTTCGATGAGTTGAGCGAGGAGATATTCTGAAAGACCTATTTTTAGGCTAGATTTTAGTATCTCTCCCCTATAAAGTACCCATGAGTTCACGGAAACCTCAGACCGTTGATGATATTGTTCAAAGGATACTTTTATCCGACCCTAAGATCAGAGACGTCCTCATAGCCGATTCTACGGGTACTCTTATATCGTATATGACGAGGAGAGTTGGGGTAATATCCCCGTTCGAAGAGCTGGCCGCGATATCAGGAAGCGTGCTTTCGGAATTAGAGACGTTAGGTTCTCTACTAGGCTTAGGAACGCCATTAGAAGATCTGAGGGAGTACGAAGACGGAATATTCCTATATCACCCGATAGAGGATCTAGCGATAATACTAGTGATAGGCGATCGCGACATAAACCTAGGCCTTATTAGGACCCTATTAAGAAAGTACGCGCCGGAAATTAAGAGGCTCCTAAGCGAGCAGGGCATAGGAGTACCCGCACCGGATATGCAAGAGCTATCTAAGGAAGAGGTCGATAGACTATCTACGTATATTTCTACGATCGAGAAGCTAGACATAAGCTTCCGAGGATCTTTTTTACTCGGATCATAAACGTGTTGATGAAACGCTTGCTCGTATTAGCCTTGATCGCTTTCCTCATTATACCTTCAGTACCCACACACGCTACTACTACGGGCGTAGATCAAGCGCCTCATAAACCGGTCGCGATCGTGTATCCATACGAGCCTCACATTAACGTGACCCGCGTTATAGATTTATCTTATGGATACCTAGCGAACGTCACCGACGTCATATCGATTAATTCTACGAAGCCCTTCAACGCGTTCACGTTCGCCTTACCCGAGATCTCGATGAACATAAACGCTACGAGCGATAACGGAACGGTCGGTATAATACCGGGGAAGACGTTCACGGTGAACGGGACGAGGATGAAGCGGATCACGCTCGTGCTCGATAATAACGTCACCAGCGTCACGTTTAACGTCACGTTCTACTTCTTCAACGTCTTCACTAACGATACTTATAAAGGAACGAAGCCCTCGGAGAAGGACGCGTTCGCGATCGTGGAATTTACCACCGTGCCGATAAGCAAGTATACTTATGATTACGTCCGGCTGAACGTCACGTTCCCGCCTAGATCGAAGCCGATGCCCGAACTATCTACACCTTCAGACGGGAACGTGAGCCTTACTACTTTATACCGGAGGTTCGAGAACTACACAGGGTCGCTTCCGGGTATGGACCTGCGTGCCGTCGCGGAGACGGAGCGGTTGCCTTATGTTGTGAGGGATGCGAGGATGACGATACAATTCACTACGGGTTCCGAGGTCTACGTGAAGCTCGCCTTAGATTACGTGGTGTTCGGCAACATCGAATACTCCGGACCGTTCACGAGCGACGAGCCGAAGTCCGCTGTACGTTATCTCTACGTGTACCTACCTAGGAATATATCTGAGATCAAAGTATACGACGACCTCGGGATCGTAGTGAACTATACGAAGTACCCTTGGGGAGATTACTATAGACGGGAGATAAGGACTAGGACGCCCCTCGTAGGTAATCTATCGACGTATCACCTCACCATTTACTATAAGCTAAACGTATCGATGGGAATCAAAGCGAAGATAGAGACGAGGACGCCTTATATACCCGCGTTGATAGAAAGGTTCGAGCTTAGGGTGTTGTCTCCACCGTTCGGAGCCTTAGCGTCGATGGAGCGGATCACCGAACCCGATATTAGACACACGACAGGTTCTCGGCATCTACCGGTCACCGAAGCTCATACGGTACTCTATAACGTAACCTTCGACCTAAACGTGCGCATAGTGGCGTACAGGAGCTTGATGACGTACGTAGGTATGCCCATTATAGGGGCGATTATACTCGTTATACTCTCAGCGCTCACGCTGTATCTAATATCTCTAGTACCCGCCCCTGAGAGAGTAGAAAAGGAGCTTCCCGAGGACGTAAAGAACGCGATCGAGGTTCTAGAGGAGCTAGCTTCTATAGCTCCTACGGTGTTAAGCGTAATAGAGAAACCGATGAAGCTCGAGGAACGCATAAGAACGTTAGAGAACATTAGGGTAGCCGCTGAGAAGAAGCTTCAGGAGGCTATAAGTGCGGTGAATAAGGTCTCCGATCCCGAAACGCGCGAGCTTCTAATCGTGATCGCGGGCATCGGAGCGTCTATAGTGTCGGCTATAAGGCGGCTAGAGGATATAGAGAGGATACGCGCGAAGATGACGAAATCCGTATACTTAGCCGCTATAGCCGAGGCCTCAACGTTCATAGACTCCGCTTATAAGAGAATGATGGCGATGCTCGTGAACTTGAAGCTCTGAGTTTTTTAATTAAAAAGAACTCAAATGAGCCGCTTTTCGTCTATCCTTTCCCGCTTTACTATCTCGTCTTCCGAGAAGAAGATCTTGTGCTCGTATTCGAAGCTCTCCTTCGAGTCAGAGGCGTGGATCACGTTATGAGATATGTCTAAAGCGAAGTCCCCGCGTATGGTTCCCGGGGCGGCCTTAGCCGGGTCTGTGGCTCCGATGATTTTACGTACGATCTCTATTGCCTTAGGCCCCTCCCGAACGCTCACCACCACGGGGCCGCTGGTGACGTATTCTATTAGAGACTCATAGAAGGGCTTCCCCTTGTGTACAGCGTATAGTTTCTCCGCTTGCTCGCGGCTCATCCGTATGAACTTCATCGCCACGGGTTTTAGTCCCACGCGCTCTAGACGCTTAATTATTTCCCCTATAAGACCGCGCTGTACTCCATCGGGCTTAATCATTACGAACGTCCTTTCGGCCATAGTGTTGTGAAGTATATGATCCATAAGCGTTTTGAAAAAATCACAAGCGAGCGCGCTTGAGGAATCTCTTCTTACCTATGTCGAAGATCTTCACCGCGAGTAAAGCTAAAGCTATCGAGGCGATCGTCTCGAGGTTGTATTCTAAGGCTATCGATAGCGTTATACCCGTAACGAACATCCCCGCCATTCCTATGAGTATAGCGATCGTTAGCTGCTTCGCTAGCGGCGCTTTAAACGCATCGTTCAACGTTCCGTATACGGGTTTACACGCCCCTGCCGCATAATAAGCTCCGAGGGAGGCCGGTAAGGACATCGTAGCTAAAGTTACTAAGGCGAGCTTAATGGCCTCGAAGCCTATATAAACGTAAGATAAGAGCGAAGCCGCTGAGGTCCCTAAGAGAGAATACCGAGCTATGGTCTTCCGTACGTTATAAGGCACGTGATCGTTAGGACTCGGAAGCCGTAGGTCCCTTCTTCCTAACTCCCGAGAGAGGCCGTAGAGCATCATCACGACGGTAATTATAGGGGCTCCTGAGGAAGTGCTTATGATTATCGTATATAATTCGTAATACGTCCTCGCTCCCGAAGAGATTACGTTAAACGCCACGATAGCGGGCATGAGTAGGACGAGTAGGAGGAGCTGAGGATAACGGGTGAGGTATAAGCGAGGGATGGATCCTTTACGATAAGCACCGACCCTAAACACGGCCTCCTGCCGCGAGATGATATCGCGGGCCCTTGAGACTCCATAAGGTATAGCGGGTAACGAGATCGCGGAGATGATGAGAAGCTCTATGAGGCCTAAGGTATCGAGGGATCCTTCTAATACTATTTCTATATGATCTAGAAGCGGAGTAAATTCGTTAATTATAAGGAGAGCGAGGAACGGAAGGGAGCTTAGCACCGATTGTTTATAACCTCTAGCCGTGCCTCCTATAGAGAACCCTACGAGTGAATAGTATAGGAAGAGGACGGTGAAGAGTAAGAGATACACGGGCGGGCTTAGGAGGTAAGCGACGTATATTATGGGAACTAGGATTATGAGGGAGTTGAAGAAGGTGACGACGTATAATGCGAAGAACAGCTGGGCGTTCGATATGGGAGAGGAATAAATGAGCTCCTTCGCCTTGTACGATACGCGACCGACGGAGATTCCCCCGCTGATACCCAAGAGCGCGGCTATCCGGAGGCTTATCGAGAGGATCTTGTAGGACTTAAGGACGTTTATGAAGTAGTCTCCCAGGGAATGGTATAGAAGCCGTAGTTCTAGGAGGAGGACGAAGGGTAAGATGATTAGTATGGCTATCGAGGACCGCCGACGCTTAGCGCCGGAGGAGTAACGGCTTATGGCCTTGATCTCATACCATATAAAACGCTTCATACTTCCCCACCTATGATCCTACGAATCTGATCTATCGGCACCTCTTCTCCCGTGAGCTCCATGAACACGTCTAATAAGTTCTTGTCCTTCGTGAGTTCCTCGAGCTTACCTTCGGCTACGATCTGTCCCCTAGAGATTACAAGAACGCGATCGGGTTCTAAGAGCTCTACGATGGGAAGTATGTGAGTGGATACTAAGAGAGTCTTTTCCCTTCTCTTGTATTCCTTTAATACCTCTATGAAGGAGGCGATCGCGGGCGGATCTAAGAACGCGGTAACCTCATCGACGATGGCGACCTCAAAGGGGTGTCCGAAAGCTATAGCGATGGATAGAATGCGACGGAGACCGGAGGAGAGTTCGTTAGCTAGCTTATGCCGCGCGTTTGGATCAAAACCTAAAAGGTTCGCGATTTCCATAGCCTTATCGTACATCTTTACGCCCCGGAGGTCCTCAGCTAGGTATAAATGTTCCTCCGCGGTGAGGTGATCATACAAGCTTGGTTCCCCAGGAACGTAAGCGATCTTACCCCTCACCGACGCGTCCTCTATGGGATTTCCGCCCAATACTTTAACCTCACCGCCATCCGGCTTCAATACTCCGGCTAATATGCGCATGAGCGTACTCTTCCCGCTTCCGTTCGGCCCTAGTAGTACCGCTAGCTCGCTCTTTATCCTTAGCTTATCGATAGATAGCACGAAATTGGGATACGTCTTTACGAGTGAGTAGACTTCTATCATTATAGATGCAAAAACGAGCTCGTTCATCTATTATATCGAGGACGTCTAGAGCTTCACAAACCGCTTGTTTACCTAATATATCCGCAACAGAGGGCGTCGTTCTGCCGTTATCACCGGAGACTAACTCCTTAATGTATAACCCAGCGTCAGCGAGCACGCGCATACGGAAGCGATTCTTATCGATAGGTTCTACCTCAACGTCGTGTACTTTACGGAGACGAACTTTATCTACGCGCCTATGAAGCACGCGCGTGGGCGTCCTTTGCTTAATTACTTTCCCCTTAAGGCCCTCCACGACCTTCTTTAGTTCTTCCTCCGCATACCCTTTCGGAACGTATACGATAGCCTCATAGAGCTTCTTATGTTTAGACTCCTTAAGCTTCCTAACGTCCGCCTTCGTAGCGTATCCCTCAAGGGTAACTTCGATCTTTCCCTCGTTCCTTTCGTTGATCGACTTTTCTAACTTTTTAAGATCGACGAAGCGCCTTCTAGGCTTGATGATCTCGAGCACGAAAGGCCTACCGCGCCCGAGCATACGAACGTCCACATCCTCACGGCCCGCAGCGTGTAAACGGTAATCTTCGGCCTCGAAGAATTCCTTAGCTACTTCACCCATAAGTTCCTCTACGGATTCTACCTCGCCCTCTTTCGCCCGAGTTTGTCTCGCTTGATATAAGCCTCTAGCGTATTTTCTATAGCGCCCCTTAATATACACGGGCATGATTTCTATCTCCTCTACGCCCTCCGGTCTTACGATCACGACGATATCGGGATTCTCTATCGTGGGTTCTTTATCGAGTATGTATGCGATCCTCTTCGCGAGCTCGCGGTTAAACTCGTGCTTAATGCTCTCCCCCCGAGGAGTAGGTATCTTAACGCGCAACTCCTCCTCACGCTTTATATAATCTTCTAGCCCGCGCGATCCGACTGTGAAGCTCTTGAACTCGATCCCGCTCTTCACGAGCTCGTTCGCTACTTTGTCTGCTAACCTATCTAAATACTTCTCGGATAGGAGGCCGTTACATAGATAGCACCTCTCCGCGCGTATCCTCTTCCTTAACCTAGCGGCTAAGAACTCCCTAGCCGGCTCGTAGCTCTTCGCGAGGTTCTCTATAGTATCTAAGTCCCCTTCAAAGAGCGCGTTTATGAATAAGAAACCCTTAATTATCCTTCCACGCTCCGCGTTGCTCATTCCGTATCCTACTCTAGCGAACCGACGTCCGAAGCACGCGTCGCATAGAGGAATCTTTGAGAGTTCCTTCGCCTTCTTCTTGATCTCCTCCCGCATCTTTTCTTGCTTCCTCTATCGTATTAACGACGTCGTCGAAGAGAGCGTTGAGGTCGATTCCCAAATCGTATTCCTTATTAAACCGCTCTACTACATGCTTTAGATCCTCGTATAACTTCACCTTCCGCCCCTGAGTCCCTACAGGTATCGCCTGTGGCCGGTCTATGATCCTTATATCACCGGTCGAGCGCGAGTATAATATGTTATAAGGAGATAGGTCCCCGTGTACGTAGCCCTTCACCGCGGCTTCTATCACGTTATTTAGAATCCTCGTGAAAGTCCCCTCGGGATCCTCCAGATTTACCTTAAATAGTCTCACTCCGTCGAACCGCTCCATCACAACCATGTTTCTAGAGAACGCTATGGGCCTAGGAACCTCCACGTCCGGCCACAAGTCTTCGAGGGTCTCGTACTCGCGCTTCGCCATCTCTCCCGAGATGAATACCCGAAAGCGCTCGTCCACGTCACGGTAACGTTTTACCTTGCGGAACTTCCTAGGCGAGATCCTATATATCTTCACACATACGAGGCCTCCATCGGGCGTGATTCCGCGGTATACGTATGCTTCTTTGCCCTCTCCTACAGGCCCGCGTAAGTCGTCTATAATTCCGCGTTTGTATAAGTTCTGAAACCCGAGTAACTCATAGCCCTTATACGTTAGCCGCATCCTTACGTCGCCCCCTCTAGTGTATTTGGTAAATATGAGCTTCTTGTTACGAAGCCTTAGTGTGATCTCGTCGAGCTCCTCGCGGAACTCCCTGGGTAACCTCTTATATAACCGACTAAGCGTCGGGGTCCTACCGTCCCTCATGGCCGATTCGATCGTATACAATACGCGGAAATCTTTCTTAGAGAGCTCCTCCATCAACTCCTTAAGCGTCTTCATGGCGAGAGTTATCTTAGATAAATAAATTCGGGACCTACATGAGCGTATCGATAGAAATTAGGAAAGAGGACATCGGCAGAATATTGCGCATCACCGTTAACGGAAGAAGCTTAGATACTCCACACTTCTTCCCCGTAGTAAGGCTCGGCACTAGGGTATCGCTCAAATTCGATGGCGGCATATGGTCCTCAGGAGTTATTACTTCGGCTTATCTGTTATGGAAGAGGGGCTTCTCGGGGGACGTACATGAGGGATTAGGGTTCGAAGGTGTCGTGATGACGGATTCTGGGGCTTATCAAACGCTCGCTTATAAGACCCCTATAAAAGCGTCTCCGGAGGAGATCGTAGAATACGAGAAGAGGATAAACTCTGACATAGCCGTGATTCTTGATGAGCCGATATTTCCCGATGATACGTATAACGAGGCTCGGAGGAAAGCGAAAGAGACAGTGAAGAGGGCTAAGGAGGCGAACGTGGACGATAAGCGTGTTCGGGTGATGCCCTTACACGGTATCGAACGTCCCGATATACTGAAGCGGATGATCGAGAACTCGGACTTCGAACGCTATAAGATGGCCGCTTTAGGAGGCGTGGTTCCTTATATGGAGAGGTACGAATACGCGCCGGTAGTGGAGGCGACGGTGATAGCGAGGGATTCGTTACCCAGCGACGTACCGTTACACGTATTCGGAGCCGGCCATCCAACACTCATACCGTTCCTGATAGCGGCCGGTGCGGATACGTTCGATTCCGCCTCTTATGCTCTATACGCGAAAGACGGTCGTTATCTCACGCCTCGGGGAACTTATTACCTCGACGATCTCACGGAGCTTCCGTGTATGTGCCCCTTCTGTATCGGTCGTGACCCTCAAGAGCTTAAGCGCGACCGTAAGTTACTAGAACTACATAATTATTATGTACTACTCCAAGAGACCGTCCGCGTTCGTGAGGCTATTAGACTAGGGCGCCTACGGGAATATCTGGAGCATAAAGCTAGGACGCACCCGGCCGCTATGGAAGCGTTTAAGACGCTTATACGCTATAAGGACCTCATAAAGCCTAGGGCCGCCCGCTTTAGGCAGCGCGGGATGTTCATCTTCGATAAACTCTCACTATTGAGACCGGACGCTCCGGAGCGTCCCGAACTGCCGAAGGCGGATAAAGTAATACTCGTGATATCCCGCGATCCTCCCCTTAGGAGACTTAAGGATTTCGAAGGAAATACCGTGATATACGTAACTCCTCGGGGACTCGTTCCCGCAGAGCTCTCGGAGACTTATCCGTTCTCACAGACGGAATTACCGGAGAGCTTACGCGAAGAACTAATAGAGGAGCGGATCAAAAAGGCTAAGGAGATACGGAAGGAGTTCGAGATCGTGGAACGATAGAGAGGATAAGGAGAATTATGGAGTAGGCGGATAGGGACATAAGGATAGCGAAGAGAGCGCCCTCGTTTTTGATCTTGTCCTTTAATATGTCGTATACGATCTTAGACCCGTCTAGACCTATTATGGGAAGGGCGTTGATAACACCTAAAGAGAAGTTTATCACAAAGCTCCGATACATGATCGCGAGCGTTATCGCTACGATTACGCCTAATATACCTCCGAAGTACCGATTAGTGAGGGCTAAAGAAGAGGAGCCCTTAACGTATAGAAACGCGCTCCCGTCCGCTAATTTAAGCTCCACTACGTCACCGTCCGGGATCTTAGACCGAACTTCTAAGAATTCGTTTACGTTACTTACGCTCACACCGTTAACGGCTATTATAACCTTCCCTACTAGACCCTCAGGGCCGCTCGTCACAAGCACCCCAGAAGAATAAGGAGATAATAGATACACGAGAGCGTTTAGTAGTATTACGAACATGATCGCGGCCACGAAGTTCGCTAATACACCCGCTGAGGCTACGACGGAATCGACTTCTTCCTCGTCCTCAAAGGTTACGTAAGCGAGGACGAAAGGTCCTAAGGATATCACTCCAGTACCTTTCGGCCTTATACCCCTTCTTATTCCCGCAAACGCGTGTGAGGCTTCGTGTATGAATACCGCGTATGGGATAGATACGAGGATGCCTACGATGCCGTAGAGGGTCTTTATGGTAACTCCGGGAATCACGAGCATCATCTGGGCGTGCTTACTCGATACCGCTTTATATGCGGTAAACGATACTAACGCTAACGAGAATAAGACCGTAGTGACGGCTACGACGCGGTTTCCTTTAGAGCCTATAATCGAGGGAAGGAGAACCTTACTTCTCTTTTTAAAGAGCTCCTCGTATATCTTAGCGTCCCTTTCGCCCCGCATAGCTATAACGAACCACCTCGTCCTCCGTCCGCGCTTCGAGAGGAAAACGTAGAGAAGTAGAGATACTAAAGCCGATACCTCCAGTAATAAAACAATCTCCCACATCGACTAGGACGTGCAAACGACCTGATTAGCTTGTCGGCTATTTCTCTAGCCGCGTCCTCGAGCTTCTTTTCCTCGTTGTTCACCACGATGAGAAGGGGTCCGAACATCACGGATGCCGTCACCGCGCCCATGAGCGTGATGTTCTGATGTAGTTCGATCTGTTCGACGCTTTCTTTAGCGTATTCTTCACGTGGACGCCTGCCCTCGATCGTATCTTTTTGACGTCTTCTGAAGATCTCTTTAGGCTCCGCGGTGATCACGACGATCGCTCTCAATTCCTTACCCCGCTCTTCTAACACCCGGCTGGGTAATCCGGACATGTACCCTTCGGAAGTACGTATGAAGATGTGAGTATCCACGAACGTGATGCCGTCGAAGTTCTCCGCTATCTCCTTAATCCTCTTAGCGGCCTCTAATTGAGCTCTGCGTTGAATCTCTACGGGTAACTTTCTCATCTTTTCCCTATCCACGGAGAAGCGCTCCTTAAGTATTTCCATCATTATGTCCCCGAAGTTCACGACGTCGCTTTTTATGCCGTTCTCTTTCAGGATCTCCTGTACTCTTCTAAGAACCGAAGTTTTTCCTACTCCAGGTACCCCTACCGCCGCTACGAGCATCTAAATATAAACTAGCTCGTGAAAAACTATTTTTCTCATGATGTGATACCAAGTATCCTCGCTAACCTCGGATGTAGATCGGCGACGCGTTCCCTCGTCATGATGTCTAGGAGCTGTATAGTGATTGAGGTCGCTAATAGTAGACCGCTTCCCGTGCTAAACGCTCCTAAGAAGTCGGCTATAGCCGAAAGGGCTCCGATTATGATTCCTCCTATAAGCGCGGCCTGAGGGATGTAACGCTTTAGATAACGCTCCATCTGCTTAGGCGTGGCGCGTATTCCCGGTATCACGAGCTCGGCTTTGAGAAGTTGTTCGGCTACGGCACGCGGGGACATACCTCCGATCTCTATCCGCGTTATCGAGAACACGGCTCCTAATACGGATAATATGATGAAGTATATGATCGCCCTGAGCGGATCGTCCATCACCGCAGTGACTCCGCGAGGGGGCGTTATGTAATAAGCTAGTCCGCCGGTGGGAACTAAATTCCCGTGAGCGTCGTACGTGAACGTCCCTAATATATTAAGCGCGGGGTTCTCATTGTTGGGGTTCCGCTTCCTCCGTATATACGATAGGAAGAACACCGCCTGAGACACGAACGCTCCTATTAGTATAACGGGGATGTTCTCGGTGTACATGAGCTTGATCGGATACTTAGCCGGGATCTTATAACGCTGGTGCCTTACGGGTATCTCTACCTTAATGAGGTTCGCATATAAGACGAGGGCTATGATAAAGAACGTGGATATGAGACCGATCCCGTCGGGATATCCGGGCCTTAACATCGCGTCCGATACGGTAGGACTCCCGAATGCGGCTTGTATAAGAGCTAATAAGGCTCCCTGATACATGCCGTCGGCTTCTTTTATGGGGGATAATGAAGACCGCAGGACGGTACCCGCGACTCCGCCTAGAATAAATAGGGAGAGACCGCTTCCGATACCCCGGCCGCGTTGTATGGCCTCGTCCATAAGTATGATTACGATTCCGGCCGCGGTGAGCTGAACAACTACGAGTACCTTCTGAGAGAACGTGAGCGTTCCGTAGGCTCCCATTACGATGTATAGTATCGATTCGAAGATCGTGAAGAATATAGCTAGAGCCTTCTGAGCTACCGTATATAAGGCCCTCTGTTCCGGATCCCCTACGTCTATCTGTATCAAGCGCGCCCCCACGAGTATCTGCATCACTAGACCGGCCGTTACTATGGGTCCTATTCCTAACTCCGTTAAAGTTCCGCGGTTGGAGGCTAAAAGGACGCGAACGGCATAGAACGGATCGAACCCTTGACTCGTCTCGATACCATATAAGGGTATGTTCGACATCACGAAGTATATAATGAAGAAGACGAACGTCCGAATGACCCTCTCTTTGAAGCTCAGCTTCCTCTCCGGGCGTTTTACTTGTGGTATTAGTCCCGCTATCGGCTTGAAGACGTACAAGAACCTCGACACGAGTTTTGTACGATTCTTACGTTTAAATCTCTCAGCGATTGCGTATCAGAAGACTTTCATAAGAAACGTCCTTTCCTATTTAATGGGCTTCGAAAAGATCGTAGAGAAGTACAGAGTAAAAGCGGTATACAAGTACATGAAGGGAGATAAGATCATATTAGGCGTGCTTAGTGAGTCCGAGGATGTAGATCTACAGGGCTTAGCTAACTCGTTCGGAGCCGATGAGGCGATATTAATAAAGCTCGACGACCCCTCGACTCGGTACATCGTACTTAACGGAATACTCCTCGTAAGCGCGGACGACGAATATAGGAAGAACGTGGAGACGAAAATACTAGAAAAGGTAGCCGAGAAGAAACTAGAAAACATCGAGAACGTGATAGACGAGCTTCTCTGATGAACGTCACGATGAGCGGAGCGGCCATAGAGATGACCCGAACGAGGAGAAGGCGCAGATATACGTCCATCTCGGGAGTTCTTTGAACGGCCCGTATGAAGGCTAGCGAGAAGGGTAGTATATGAAGGAACCCGGACGCGTGTGAGGCTTTTATATCGTCTTTTATGCGGCTCGCGATGTAGCGTTCCGCCTCCCTTATTGATACGTACATGAGACCGAACGTAGCTAGAAGCGTGTATATAGCTAGAGCCACGCCCAACTTCCCGTGAAGTAATAGGACCTCGTTTACGAACACGTACATCGGAGGAATCGTAAAGAACGCATAAGCAATAGCTTCGATCCTCCCCATAAACGCTCGCGTTTTCCCCTAAATTTAACGAGAACGGTATATTACATGATACCTAAGGACCATCCTAGATATCGGAGTCTAATAATTAGGGAGAGGATCATAGAGGGGTTCCGTAGAGGGATCGTATCCGAAGCGGGGCTGATCGCGCACGGTCGTGGGGAATGCTTCGATTATCTCTTAGGGGAGAAAACTCACCCGTTTGCTGAGGAGGCTATGAGGGCCGCGGTAGCTATGATGAAGCTAGCCTTGAGACCCGTGATATCCGTAAACGGTAACGCGGCTGCTCTCGTTCCTAAGGAGCTCGTTGAGCTCTCTAAGATCCTAAACGCGCCTCTTGAGGTAAACATATTTTATCGCACTGAGGAACGCGTCCAAAGGATTGCCGAACGGCTAAGGGAACACGGGGCCGATGAGATATTAGGGACGGATCCGGCTTTTAGGGTGGAACTAGAGAACATTTCTCACGCGAGGCGTTACGTGGATAGACGCGGAATATACATGGCGGATGTTGTGTTAATACCTCTTGAGGACGGGGACCGTACGGAGAAGCTCGTAGAGATGGGCAAGAAGACCATCGCCATCGACCTTAATCCTCTCTCTAGGACGGCTCAGAAAGCTCATATAACGATCGTCGATAACATCGTCCGCGCGATGCCGAGGATGATAGAGATAGCTAAGGAGATGGACGAGGAAGAGGCTAAGAGGGTTCTAGAGAACTACGATAACAAGAGGGTCCTCGCGGAGGCTATAAGGACGATAAATAAGCGTTTAGAGGAGTTGTCGAGACGAATTTTTTAGTGCGGGGGCCGGGATTTGAACCCGGGCACCCTTTTCGGGACGGGGTCCTAAGCCCCGCGCCTTTGACCAGGCTCGGCCACCCCCGCGCGTCCCTGTTATACGTGTGACGCATTCTTATAAAAATCTTAATCGTTTTCTACGCCTCTTGAGTATCTTCCTATAAGCCCGAACCATCGGACACGCTTTCACGCAAGAGTTACAGCGATCGCATTCGTCCCGATTCACGTACACGCGGTCGCTTACTTCGATCGCATTCTTCTCACACACGCGCTCACATGCTCCGCAGGATACGCAAGCGTTAAGCATGATCGCCCGATCGAGACACGATCCCGCGTCTTCACACCGTGGCGGTAAGAGGCCATATTTCGTGATTATCTTATCTCCTTCCCTCCGAACGTGAGGATCTACGGGACCCCTCCCGCTCTTAAAATACCGACGCCGCTTATCGGGCCGAAGCCCTTGAGCGTATTCATCTACTAGTTCTCTCAAGCGGCGATAATAGGAGGGGTAGTTACGTTCGAGAAAGAGTAAGTCATACTCTTTAGAAGCCGGGCAAAGCCGGCACCCTAGACGCCTCATCCCTTTATAATAAAGAGGATTGAGCTCTATTCCTTCATACCGCGCGTATAAGAACACGTCCAGGGACGTCCGATCGATTATTGGGTTAACTTGTCTCACGCCTAAGGATCTGTTCCTTCCGAATACCGGTTCGCGCCTACGCGAAGAGCTCTCGGCCGCCCTGAGGCCCACGATGAGGGTGTCGTTCTTCCCTATGAGACCGCGTACGGGGGAGATCTTAAGGAGTTGCGTGCACCGACGGAAGTCCATCCCGGGCATCCCCAATTGCCTTAAGGCACTCCGGAACGATAGCTCGTCCTTCGTACTCACTATGATCCCATCGTATCTCTCCACGACCTTTAACGCGTGCTCCCTAGCCTCCGGAAGGTCTAGTCTCGTATCGATGTATATCGGTTTCGCGCCCACCTCTTGAGATAAATAAAGCGTTACCTCCGAATCCTTACCTCCAGAATATAAGACGTAAGGACGACCTGATACGCCTTTAACTATACGCTCCCTAGCGGTCTTTCCCTTCCTCTCGAGGCTCTCCGTGTTTACCTCTACGATATATTCCCATGACCTCTCGGGCGGTATTGGGCCCATAGGCTCTACTACACCTCTAGTCATCACGGCCACACGATCACCGCGCCGCTTGCCGACCGCTATCGGCTCGAGGTCCTCGTTTAGTACGATCACCCATGAGAGGCTCGGGAAGGCCTCCTTAACTCCACCGGCCATCACGTTGTATCCCCTACGTATGTATCCCTCAGCCGATCTCTTTACGATCACGTATCCCTTCGGTCTCTCCCGCTTCCTCGTGATCACCCGAGCGCCCCGTGGGGTGAGGGAGATCCTTAATGGATTATAATGTATCACCCCGAACTTTCTCCCCCCATAATACACGGCATCTCCGGACGTTCCTAGTGGATCTATGATCACGGTCCCACCGATCTTTACCCCGTAGTCGCGCGTGAGTATTTCGTTAATTAAGTCTAAAGCGAACCCTAAAGCGGGCGAAGGATCACGAGCGCGAATTTCTATGCACCCGTCCCTCTTCTCAAGTCTCCGAGCGTCATCGCACCGGTATAACATTTGAGTTCGACGCTCCTCGTTGAAAGACGTGAGGGTACATAAGATGGATCTTCCGCATAGGGTCGTAGTGGGCGGTAGAGTGATAGAGAGGGTACACGAATACATAGAGAAGCCTCCCGGATTAGCCCTCATAGTTACGGGGAGAACTACGTATGAGATAGCGGGAAAAATCGTGAAGGACTCTCTTGAGGATCACGGCCGGTCCGTGGAAGTCACGCATATCTCTAAGCCTCTCATATCGGAAGCGGAGAAAGTAGCGGAGAGAGCTAGGGATTTCGACGTGATTATAGGGGTAGGAGGAGGAAAGAATATAGACGTCGCTAAATACGCTTCGTTTAAAGCCTCTAAGGACTTCATTAGCGTACCGACGAACGCCTCTCATGACGGTATCGCGAGTCATATCGCGAGCTTATACGACGGGAACGTACGTCGCTCTATCAGCACGAAGCCGCCGGTCCTCGTAGTAGCGGACGTAACCGTGATTTCTAACGCGCCATACAGATTCACCCGCGCGGGCGTGGGGGACGCTATCTCGAACATCACGGCCGTGAGGGACCGGCTCTTGGCTCATAAGCTTCGCGGTGAGTATTATAGCGAATACGCGGCTGAGCTCTCCAGGCTCTCCGCAGAACTCGTACTAAGATACGCCCCTATAATTAAGGAGGGACTATTAGAGGGTATTCGTGTGCTCATAAAGTCGCTTATTAGTAGCGGGGTGGCGATGGCGATAGCGGGATCCTCTAGGCCCGCTTCCGGATCCGAACATCTGTTCGCTCACGCTCTGGAGCGTATACGTCCCGGAGTAGCCCTTCACGGAGAGATGGTGGGTGTTGGTACGATCATGATGGCATACTTACACGGCATAGATCGGAAGGGGATCAGAGAGGCGCTTATACACGTAGGCGCTCCCGTAGATTATGAAGGTCTCGGAGTAGAACCTATAGATATAATAAAGGCGCTAACGACAGCCCATAAGATAAGAAAGAGGTTCACGATACTCGGGGAAAACGGTATCACTCGGGAAGCTGCCGTGAGGCTCGCGGAAAGAACGTTAGTGATACCGAGGGGATCGGTAGATGTACGTCATCAGGAGAGCTAAGAAGTCGGACGCGCCCGAGATACTCGTGCTTAATCATAGGAACCTCCCCGAGAAGTACACCCTTAGTTTCATAGAGTACCTCTTAGAGAAGCCGGGCGCCTCTTACGTAGTAGAGCGCGACCGTACGCTCGTGGGCTATCTTATAGCTATCGTAGACGATTCGGCTCGGATACCCATAGGTAAGATAGAAGGGCCTCTAGGGCATATAGTAAGCATAGCCGTGGATCCGGAGCATAGACGTAAAGGACTAGCGAGACGGCTCATGATAAAGGCCTTAGAGGACCTTAGGGGACGTGTGGATCTCGTAATGCTCGAGGTACGCGTTTCGAACGAACCCGCTATAAGTCTCTACGCTAGCTTAGGGTTCTCGATAGAGCACATACGGCCCGGTTACTATCGCGACGGTGAAACGGGTCTTATCATGACTTATCGTTATGAGTGAGAGAGGTTTATTCGAATCCTAATAGAGCTCACCCATGGGTAAGATCAGGACGGAGAACATAAAGCGTCTCTCTAGGATGGTGGTAGCGTACTATTACGACTATCTAACCGAAGATTTCGAGCACAATAAGAAGGTGGTGAACGAGGTACTCTACCTTAAATACGGTGGTCGCGTATCGAAGCGCCTACGTAATCGCGTAGCCGGGTACGTAACGAGGCTCGTGAAGAGGATTAAGAGGAAGCCCGACTTACTTAAAGAAATACAGGCTCAGGTCATGGGAGGAAAAGCTATACCCGTTGAGGAGGGCGAATGAATTTTTATGAACGAGAAGATCGCGTTCCTCTCTATCCTATTTCTTCCCGAGCCTATAGCCGTAACCACTCACGTACACGCGGATATGGACGGGGCGGCATCGGTATACGCGCTCGTACGGCTCCTAAGGAAGCTAAATAGGGACGCGTTCCCGCTAATATTTTCGGCTTCTTCTAGCGCTAAGTGGCTCGAGTCCGAAGATAGAGACTACTCTTCGGCCGTCGTTCTAGACACTCATAAGCCCTCGAGATGCCCGATAAAGGACGTACCTAAAGTGATCATAGATCACCATAAAGAAGAGGACTCTCGGGAGCGCGCGGTAAAGCGGATAGATCCGTCTAAAGCCTCCACTTCGGAGATGGTCGCGTTGATGTTCGAGGAGTTCGGTATAAAGCCGGATAGGGACGTCGCAGAGAAACTCCTCTTGGGAATCATATATGATACTAACCTATTCCTTCACGCCTCGCCTCGGTCGTTCAAGGCCGCGGCTTATCTGAGGAGTTTTACCGGTGAGATATCGGAGTTCTACGAATATCGCCCCGATCTATCCGCTAGGATCGCCTCATTAAAAGCGGCTCAGAGGATGGAGATCTCTAGAGTAGGAGATAAGATCGTAGCGGTCTCACGCGTGTCCGCGCACGAGTCTAAAGCGGCCTCCGATATATTGCGCTTAGGCGCTGACGTATCGATAGTATACTCTGATAAGCGCGTAGTGATAAGGAGTCGCGAGCCCATCTTAGATAAAATAAAGAGCGCGTTTCCTGAGGCCGGGGGTCACGATAAGGCGTTCGTGATTCCGACGGACCGTCCTAAAGAGGTAGCCGAGTCCGTAAGGGACATCGTCCTAAATATCTGGAAGGGCTCGGATGAAACTAAAAAGAGATAGTCTCGTAAAATTTCATTATGATCGAGAAAGCGGGCTTAAAAGGTATAATAGATCGCTTGGTAGCTGGTCTTGCTAAATTACTTAACACATTTAGCGACGTCTACGTCCTATTACGGTTCGTATTGATTGTAGCCGTGGTGTTTCTAGCCGGTCGGGTTATAAGCGCTAGACGCACGCCCGCTCCCGTTAAGGTCGAGACCACACGCGACCCCATAGAGGAGATCCTATTAAGGATTGTAGGGTCCGAAATAGCTCCGGACGTGG